>JACCDN010801829.1_pt1 | contig 168837 bp, 161 predicted proteins | sample 7441691 | NCBI WGS metagenome assembly JACCDN01 (sample SAMN15323439, study PRJNA562643) | freshwater metagenome | isolation source: river surface water | place: USA:Blue River Watershed | collected 2017-08-16 | reverse complement strand
GGGTGGGGGAAGGCTAGTGGGTTGTGCGGGCGACGATGGCGGGAAGCACATTCAACAGTTCGTCGATGTCCGATTCCGTGGTTCGTTTGCCGATCGTGAAACGCAACGGGCCTTCGGAGTCGTCCACTCCCATCGCGTGCAACACGTGCGACGGCGAGGTGACGCCGGCTGTACAGGCAGAGCCGGCACTCACTGCGTGGCCCTGTTCGTCAAGCAGGAAGAGCGCGGAAACCGAATCCAGCCCAGGGACCGTGATGTGGACATTCGCGGGCGATCGGTCGGTGGGGTGTCCGCGAAAGCGGGCGGCGGGAATTGCCGAGGCGATTCCGTCACGCAGGCGGTTAGTGAGCCTCTGGAGATGTTCAGACGTGTGCGGGATGTCGGCGGTGGCAAGTCGAGCCGCGACACCGGCCGCGTACACACCGGCGACGTCGAGCGACCCGCTGCGCAGTCGTTGTTGCGAACCGCCGTGGATGCTGGGCACGACCGTCCACTGGCGGTCGACGGCGAGCGCCCCGACGGATACCGGTCCCCCGATTTTGTGAGCGGAGACGGACAGTGCGGCAAGCCCCGAGTTCGCGAAGTCGATGGGCAGATACCCCCACGCGGCAACGCCGTCTAGGTGGACGGGGACGCCGTGTTCTGCGGCTGCACCGACGATGGCGGGGACGTCGAGAATGGTGCCGACCTCGTTGTTGACCCACAGGGTGGTGACGAGAGCGACGTCGTCGCCGAGTCGCGCGCGGAAGTCGTCGAGAACAATCGCGCCGTTCGAATCGACGTCGACGTACTCGATGACGGCGCCCTCGAAATCGGCGAGCCACTGCACCGCGTCGAGAGCGGCGTGGTGTTCGATGCGGGTCGTGATGATGCGAGGACGTGCTGCGCCCTCATTGCGGCCCCAGAAGAGTCCCTTGATTGCGAGGTTGATGGCTTCGGTGCCCGAGCCGGTCATCGTGACGTCGAAGGGGTTCGCCCCGAGCGATCGTGCCACGGCCTCGCGGCCTTCTTCCCACAGCAGGCGCGAGTGCTGGCCGTCACGGTGGACAGCGGACGCGTTACCGCGTTGCTTCACCGCGAACGTCCACGCCTCGATGACCTCGTCGGGCATCGGCGCGGTAGCCGCACAATCGAAATACGCCATGAAAACTCCTTACTCAGTACCCTAGAACACGTGCCTCCGACAGCGTCGAACTTCGACATCGGGTATCGGCGCACCGAGACCGGCGGCACGATTCGCGTCTGGAGTGCGCACGCGACCTCGATGTCGCTGACCGTGTGGTCGTCGAAGGACCCGGAATGGCCCGAGGAAACCTTGCCGATGACGGCCGGTGCTGACAGCGTCTGGACGGTCGAGTCCGAACTTCTTATCCCCGGCGCGATGTATTCCGTGCACGCGACCGGCCCGGAAGGCCCGCGGCACGTCTTCGATCCCGAGACGGCTCTGATCGATCCGTACTCGCGCGGAATCGTCCGAACCGATTCGGGCGACTTCCGCAGCGTCATCGTGGACGACACGTTTGACTGGGGTGGAGTGCCGAAGCCGAACACTCCCCTGTCGGAGACCGTGATTTACGAGGCGCACGCCAAAGGTTTGACCGCGCAACACCCCGACATCCCGGAGCATCTGCGCGGAACGTATGCGGGAATCGCACACCCCGCAACGATCGAGCACCTGACTCGTCTGGGCGTCACCGCGATTGAGCTGTTGCCAATTCACCACTTCATTTCCGAAGAGCGACTGCGCAAACAGGGACTTCACAACTACTGGGGTTACAACACGCTGAGCTTCTTCGCCCCTCACCCCGCGTATGCCACGCGCGAGTCGATCGCCGCTGGACGCGACGCCGTCCTCACCGAGTTCAAGGGAATGGTTCGGCTTTTGCACGAAGCCGGCATCGAGGTCATTCTCGACGTCGTGTACAACCACACGGCCGAGGGCGGATTCGGCGGACCGGCACTGTCTTTCCGCGGTCTCGACAACGCGAGTTACTACCGCCAGACCGAATTGGGCGAGTACATCGACACCACGGGGTGTTCGAACACGCTGAACACGTCCGTTCCGGCGGTCGCACAACTCGTCGTCGATTCGTTGCGGTTCTGGGCCGAGGAATGCCAGGTCGACGGTTTCCGTTTCGACCTCATGGCGAGCCTCGGTCGTGCCGAGAACCACGAGTTCACGCCGGACCACCCGTTGTTGCGCGCGATTCTCGACGACCCGATTTTGTCGACGACGAAACTCATCGCCGAACCGTGGGACACCGGAATGGGTGGCTGGCAGGTTGGCAACTTCCCCGCGGGATACCAGGAATGGAATGACGGATACCGCGACACCGTGCGCGAATTCTGGCTTCACGACATCGCCGAGGCTCGTGCGTGGACGGTCACGCCACAGGGCGTCGGAAAACTGGCATCGGCCCTGTCGGGTTCGGTCGGCACATTCGGCCAGGAGCGCTCGCCACTTGCCAGCGTGAACTTTGTCACAGCCCACGATGGATTTACCCTCGCTGACCTCGTCTCGTACGACAACAAGCACAACAAGGCGAACGGCGAAGACAATCGGGACGGCACCGACCACAACATTTCGTTCAACTTTGGGCACGAAGGTTTCTCGCACGAGGACCACATCATTATCGATCGCCGAAGGGCGATGCGATCGCTTCTGGGAACACTGTTCACCTCGGCGGGAATCCCGATGCTCACGGCGGGCGACGAACTGGGTCGAACCCAACACGGCAACAACAACGCGTACTGTCACGATTCGGCGCTGACGTGGATCAACTGGGAACTGGGCGATTGGCAACAAGCCCACCTCGATTCCGTCACGAGGTTGCTGCGCATCCGTCGCGAGAACCGCGCGCTGCGTCCCGAAGGCGGCATTTTCCCGTCGATCGAGATCTCGCCTGCCGGCCGGCCACGCCAAGCACGAACGCCGAAAGACGCGTGGACCGTCGATTGGTATGCGCAGGACGGCACGCTGATGACGTTCGAGAACTGGACGGATTCGACCGAGCGCACGCTGCAGTACCTTGCGGGAACGCCCGCGATTGAAGCCGATCGCAACCGCGTGCTGGTGTTGATTCACGGTCTCGAGAACTCGGTCGACGTGTCGCTGCCCAAGCGCACGGACGTCACGCAATACGAGATCCTGTGGGATTCGTCACACGCCGCCGCGCCCGAATCGCGGGTCTATGCCCCTGGAGAAGTCATTGCGATTGGTCCGACGACCGTCATGATTTTCGCGGTTCGCTAACGAGCCACAGGCTCGCCGAATAGTTGGCCCTAGAAACTACTCGGCGAGACCGGCGACAAGCCCGAGCTCGGCGGGTGACGCCAACAGCGGGTGGTTGGGAAGAACGCGAACCGTGTACCCGAAGGAACCGGCGCGCGTCAACGGGATCTCGCCGACGTACTGCGCCGGCTTCCCGTCGTCGTGGGAGTCGAATGTCAGTGTCGCGACCGACTGCACGGTGAAGTCGGTGTCACCGGGCGAACGCCCCGACACCACCTCCACGACGAGGTCGTCGGGGGAAATTCCGTCGATCTCGACCTGCGCACGAATCGACAGCGTGTCACCGACCTGGGGTTCTTCGACCCCACCCGATTCGACGTGCGTGACGTGAACCTTCGGCCAGTTCGCCGTGATCGACGACACCCACGCTGCAAGTTCGCGCGCGGCGGAGTACGACTGGGCCGCGAAGGCCCGCGCGGACAGCGCAGCAGGCATGTACAGGCGGTTGACGTATTCGGACACCATGCGATCGGCGCTCAGTTCGGGCGAGAGAGTCGCCAACGTGTGGCGAACCTTCGTCAACCAGTGCGTTGGCAGACCGTTCTTGTCGCGCTCGTAGAACGTTGCGGCGACCTGGTTCTCGATGAGGTCGTACAGCGCCTCTGCTTCGAGAGCATCGCGCTCGGTGTCATCACCAGCAGAGTCGGCGGTGGGGATCGCCCAACCGTTCTGGCCGTCGTAGTACTCGTTCCACCAACCGTCGAGAATCGACAGGTTGAGCGATCCGTTGAGCGCGGCCTTCATACCCGATGTTCCACACGCCTCTAGCGGGCGAAGTGGGTTGTTGAGCCACACGTCGGTTCCGGGGTACAGGTGACGGGCCATCGCCATGTCGTAGTTCGGCAGGAACACGATGTGTTCGCGAACCTCGGGGTCTTGGGCGAACTGGACGAGCTTCTGAATGAGCGCCTTGCCATGGTCATCGGCCGGGTGCGACTTACCGGCGATGACGAACTGAACCGGTCGGTCCGGGTTTGTGAGGATCCGCTTGAGGCGTTCGGGGTTCGACAACATCAGCGTCAGGCGCTTGTAGGTGGGGACTCGACGAGCGAAGCCGATCGTCAGGGCGTCGGGGTTCAACAGGTAATCGAACCACGTGGGAACCGGCGAACCAGGGTTCTCCTCGGTGTACGAGGCGACCGCGCGGGCACGCGCATCCTGTACCAGCTTGGCGCGCATGTCGTTGCGAACCGTCCACAGGTCAGCATCGCTGAGCGCGTCACTCGTCCAATCGACTGTGGTGGTGTCCATTGTTCCGAAGACGCGCTCGGCGAGCGCCATCATGCGAACATCGGTCCAGGTCGCTGCGTGGACGCCATTGGTGACCGATGTGATCGGCACCTCTTCGGTGTCCATTCCTGGCCAGAGTTCGCCAAACATTCCACGGGAAACTTCGCCGTGCAATTGCGAGACGCCGTTCGCACGTTGTGCGAGGCGAAGACCCATGTGGGCCATGTTGAAGATTTCGGGGTCGTCGTTTTCGCGCCCGAGTTCCTTGATGTCCGCCACCTCGACACCGGGAAGCAGGTCGGTTCCGAAGTACCGGTCGATGTATTCCATCGGGAAGCGGTCGATTCCGGCGGGGACGGGGGTGTGTGTCGTGAAGACGGTTCCCGCTCGGACGACGCGAAGCGCCTCGGCGAACGTGAGTCCTTCAGCGAGAAGCCCCGCGATTCGTTCGATTCCGAGGAACCCGGCGTGCCCTTCGTTGGTGTGGTACACCTCGGGAAGCGGTGCACCGGTCAGGCGGCTGTAGGCCTTGATGGCGCGAACGCCACCGATTCCCAACAGAAGCTCTTGCAACAAACGGTGCTCGCCGCCGCCGCCGTACAGGCGATCGGTGACGCCACGCAGTTCGTCGGCGTTGTCGTGAATGTCGGTGTCCAGCAGCAACTGGGTGACGCGACCAACGGCCAGCATCCAGACGCGGGCGTTGAGAACCTTGCCGCCCGGAAGCGCCAACGACACGAGTGCAGGTGAGCCGTCTGCCTCGCGCAGCAACTTCATGGGCAAACCGTCGGGGTCAGAGACGGGGTAGGTTTCGCGCTGCCATCCGTCGCGACCGATTGCCTGGCGGAAATAACCAGCGCGGTAGTACAGCCCGATTGCGAGAAGTGGGACACCGAGGTCGGAAGCGCTCTTGAGGTGGTCGCCGGCGAGGATGCCGAGTCCACCCGAGTACTGGGGAAGTGCGGCGGCGATGCCGTATTCCGGCGAGAAGTACGCAATCGCCTTGGGCGCGTCGGCGAGCGACTGGTACCAGCGCGGCTCGGTGACGTAGTTGTGCAAGTCAGCGGCCAACGCGTTCGCGCGGTCGATGAAACCTTGGTCGCGTCCAAGTTCGTCCAGGCGTTCAGGAGTCACTTCACCGAGCAGACCGACAGGGTCGTGTCCGAGGGTGCGCCACACGTCGGAGTCGATGTCCCTGAACAGATCGCGGGTCGGCTTGTGCCACGACCAGCGCAGGTTGGCGGCGAGGACACCGACGGACGCCAACGATTCGGGCAGGACAGCGCGAACGGTAAAGCGGCGAACAGCCTTCATGGTGATTCCTCCCGGTGTGTGCGTGGGCACACTGTGAGCCAGCCTAGGTGATTTTCACCACCCCGCGTGAACGCGGTGTAAGCGTTTACACAATAGTAAATATTGGGGTGTCTAGGCAACGGTCACCTGTTGCGCGCGTCCTTTTCGCGATAGGTTGAGCGTGTGACGACGGAATCCACGCTCCACATCGGGCGCATCCCCATCCGCCACCTGTCCCCCGTTCAGCCCGAGGGCCTGTGGCCCGCGGAGGCGTTCGTCGGCGAAGTCGTTCCGTTCAGCGCAACCGTCTTCCGCGAAGGCCACGACATCATCGGGGTTGACCTCGAATTGACCGCCCCGAGTGGCGCGACGACAGTCGTGCCGTTCCCTCACCCATCGCCCGGAGTGGACGAGTGGCGAACGACCGCCCTTGTGGCCGAGCAGGGAACGTGGTCGTGGCGGGTCAAGGCGTACTCGGACGATTGGGCGACCTGGCTGCACGCCGCGGACCTCAAGATTGCTGCCGGGGTCGACGTCGACGTCATGTTCCTGTTGGGAATCGATTTGCTTGACCGCGCACTGGCCGGTACGCGAAAGTCGGCGAAAACCGCACCGCTTGAGGTTCTGAAAACGGCGTTTGCCAACACCACAGGCGACCCGAGCGATCGCATCGCTCTTGCCCACGCCGTCGCCGTGACTGATGCGTTGACCGCGAATCGCCCGATCAGCCTCGTCACCTATTCGGACTCCGTCCCGTTGCTGGTCGAGCGCGAGCGCGCCGGGTTAGGCGCCTGGTACGAGTTCTTCCCCCGCAGCGAGGGCGCGGTTCGCGCCACGGACGGGACGGTCACGAGCGGAAACTTCGTCACCGCGCAGAAGCGGCTTCCCCAACTCGCCGCCGACGGATTCGACGTGCTGTACCTGCCGCCGATTCACCCGATTGGCCGCACGAACCGCAAAGGCCCGAACAACACGCTCGACGCATCGCCGACGGACCCCGGTTCTCCGTGGGCGATTGGCGCAGCCGAAGGCGGGCACGATGCCGTTCACCCCGATTTGGGGACGGTCAAGGATTTTGAGGCGTTTGTCACCGCCGCGAACAAACTCGGAATAGAAATCGCGCTGGATCTGGCGTTGCAGTGCTCCCCCGACCACCCGTGGGTGACGGAACATCCGGAGTGGTTCACCACGTTGCCGGACGGGACGATTGCGTTTGCCGAGAACCCGCCCAAGAAGTATCAGGACATTTACCCGCTCAACTTTGACAACGACTTTGATGGCCTCAGTGCCGAGGTGCTGCGAATCGTCGAGTTGTGGATTGCGCGCGGAGTGACGATCTTCCGTGTCGACAACCCCCACACCAAGCCCGTCCACTTCTGGGAGTGGCTGATCGGTCGCGTCAACGCGGCGCATCCGGAGGTCGTGTTCCTCGCCGAGGCGTTCACTCGGCCCGCGATGATGCAGACTTTGGCGGCCGCGGGCTTCCAGCAGTCGTATTCCTATTTCACCTGGCGAAACCAGAAGTGGGAGATCGCCGACTACTTGACCGAGGTTTCCCAGAAGACGGCGTCGTATTTCCGACCGAACTTCTTCGTGAACACCCCGGACATCTTGACCGAATACCTGCAGTTCGGCGGAGTCGCCGCGTACAAGATCCGCGCAGCGCTCGCCGCGATGAGCGCGCCGTCGTGGGGCGTGTACGCGGGATACGAACTGATCGAGAACGTGGCCCGACCCGGCAGCGAAGAGAACATCGACAACGAGAAGTACGAGTACAAGTTCCGCGATTTCGATTCAGCTCGCGCGAGTGGCCGTTCGATCGCGCCGTATCTCGGACGACTCAACGCGATTCGCCGCGCACACCCCGCGCTTCGTCAACTGCGCAACATCGAGTTGCACCACGTCGACGATGACGCGATTCTCGCGTTCTCGAAGTACCTCCCCGGTCACCAGACCGAATCGGGTCGACCGGACGGCGTCATAGTTGTCATCAACACCGACCCGCACGCGGTGCGCGAATCGACGCTGCGCCTGAACATGGAACTTTTCGGCCTGCCGAACGGCACACAGTTCGAGGTGACGGATCTCATCACCGACACGACGTATTCGTTTGGGAACGACAACTTCATCCGCATCGACTCGTTTACGGAACCGGCACAAATTCTGGCGATTACCTACCCCGACGACGAGACGGCATGACCGTGAAACCTGCCCTGCTCCACGACGAGCACGTCCTCGCGCTCGTCGAAGGGCGCCACCCCGATCCGCACAACGATCTGGGACACCACGTCCAGGATGGCGGAGTCACGTACCGCGTGATTCGCCCGCTGGCGACGGCCGTGACCGTCGAGCGTGCTGACGGCGTTGCGGTCGTTCTCGAGCACCACAGCGACGGTCTGTGGCACGGCTGGGTTACCGGCGCTCCCGCGGCATACGTCGTTCGCGCGCAGTACAAGGCGTCGCCCGACTTTGTCGCCGAGGATCCCTATCGGTTTGGCCCAACTCTCGGCGAGCAAGACCTGTACCTGTGGGGAGAAGGTCGCCACGAACAGATCTGGAAGGCGCTCGGAAGTCATGTCGTCCACCACGAGGGCGTTGACGGCGTCGCGTTCTCGGTGTGGGCTCCCCGTGCGCAGGCGGTTCGCGTCGTCGGAGACTTCAACAACTGGAACGGCCCGACCAGCGCGATGCGTCGAATCGGTACCAACGGCCTCTGGGAAATCTTCCTGCCCGGCGTCACTGCCAACAACGCCTACAAGTTCGAGATTCGAACGGCTGCCGGTGAATGGGTCACGCGTGCCGATCCGTTCGCGCAATTCACCGAAGTTCCGCCGTCGACCGCGTCCAAGACGGTTGAATCGTCGTTCGACTGGACCGATGACGGTTGGATGACCGCGCGAGCAAACTCGAACCCGCACAACGGGCCGATGTCGGTGTACGAGATGCACTTGGGCTCGTGGCGACCGGGTCACGGCTACCGCGAGATTGCCGAACAGCTCATCGGATACATCACCGCGCTGGGGTACACCCACGTCGAATTCATGCCCCTGTCCGAACACCCGTTCGGCGGATCGTGGGGTTACCAGGTCACGGGGTACTTTGCTCCGACGTCACGTTTCGGACACCCCGACGACCTCAAGTACCTCATCAACGAATTGCACAAGGCCGGCATCGGTGTGTTGATGGACTGGGTCCCCGCACACTTCCCCAAGGACGAGTGGGCTCTCGCGAACTTCGACGGCGAACCGCTGTTCGAACACCCCGACCCGCGCCGCGGCGAACACCCCGACTGGGGGACGCTCGTGTTTGATTTCGGGCAACCGCAGGTGCGAAACTTCCTCGTCGCGTCTGGGTTGTACTGGCTTGACGAATTCCACGTCGACGGCCTTCGAGTCGACGCCGTCGCGTCGATGCTGTATCTCGACTATTCCCGCAAGGAAGGCGAGTGGTACGCCAACGAACACGGTGGTCGTGAAAACCTGCAGGCAATTCGCTTCCTGCAAGAGGCGACCGCGACGGCGTACGCGCGTTACCCCGGGATCGTCATGATCGCCGAAGAGTCGACCGCGTGGCCCGGTGTGACCGCTGAAACCGCGACCGGCGGTCTCGGTTTCGGAATGAAGTGGAACATGGGTTGGATGCACGACTCGTTGTCGTACATGGAACGCGACCCCGCCTGGCGTTCACACCACCACAACGAGATCACGTTCTCGTTCCTCTACGCGTTCAGTGAGAACTACATGCTGCCCATTTCGCACGACGAGGTCGTGCACGGCAAGGGCTCGTTGCTGCACAAGATGCCGGGCGACCAGTGGCAGAAACTCGCGAACATGCGCGCGTATTTGTCGTTCATGTGGATGCACCCCGGCAAGAAGCTGCTGTTCATGGGCCAGGAGTTTGGCCAGCCCAGCGAGTGGAGCGAAGAGCGCGGGCTTGACTGGTGGATTCTGGACCAGCCCGCTCACCAAGGACTGGCGCGACTCGTCGGCCAACTCAACGCGCTGTACAAGGCTCACCCGCAACTCTGGGAACTCGACAACGAACCTGCTGGATTCGAATGGATCGAAGGCGGGGACTCCCAGAACAATCTCGTCGCGTTCATTCGTCGTGACGCCAAGGGAACACCGTTCGTCGGTGTCTTCAACTTCGGCGGAAACCCTCTGAACGACTACCGCTTAGCGATGCCGGCGGCGGGAACATGGCGCGAGATTCTCAACACGGACGCCGAAGACTTCGGCGGAAGCGGCGTCGGGAACTTCGGGTCCGTCGTCGCCGACAACACCCCGTGGGGCGGGCGCGATGCCTCCGCGGTGATTCAGGTGCCGCCGCTCGGCGGGCTCTGGTTCATACTCGACGGCTAGTTAGCGATATTCCTGGGCCGACACGAGGGTGTACGAGTAGCCCAGCAGGCGGATCTTGTCTGACGACCCGATTGCGGGGACGTGCAACAACAACTGGTACTGATAGTTCGCCGTGATTCCGCGCAGCGAGCTGGGTCGGCCAGACAGAATCTTGACGGCACCTTCGGTCGAAATCGCCGAACCGGCACGAGCCGGGCGAACCGTCTCGGCTTCGTTGATCGTGAGAGCGACAAGTGCGCCCGCGTCACTCGTGGCGAAGACGACCGGGGTGTCCTCGGTCATCGAGTCTTTCCACGAGAACTTCATCGACCCCTTCATCTCGGCGACACGCGTCTTTTTCGCCTCGGCGCCGATTTGTTTCTGCAGGGTGTCCGCTTCGAAAATCGACGAATACGCGCTCGCCTCGCCATTGATGAGGAGGTCGGCGTACTGCTCGGCCACCTGTGCTGGCGTTGCCGATAGAAGTTCGGTGTCGCCGGCAAGGACCGCGGTGCCGTAATCGGCGGAGGGAACTTCGGGCATCACAACGCCGGGCTCGAGAGCGAATGTGTAGTCAACGTGATAGTTGTTGCGCGGGCTGTCCTGCGTCATGACGATGGCAACCGAGGGCGCCTCTTCGCTCGTGGTGTCGTCAATGATGGCGAAAACCGAGCGCGGCCAACCGTCCGTCTGCTGCGGCAGCATCAAGCTGACGGTGCCGTTCGGAATCTGGAACAACGTTCCCAACTTGGAGTTCGCCGCCTTGACGCGATACGTCGCCGAGCGGAACCGCAGCGCCGAACCCTGAAGGCGAGTTGCCGCGATGTTCTCGGCGCGCTTTTCATCCGCGACTGACAGAGTCCCGACAATAGTGCCCAAAATCCGGTCGAACTGCTGGTTGGTTACGGCGACAAACGGGAGCGTCCCGGTGGCGACAGGTGTGGGGGTCGGTGCAACCGACGAGCCCGTCGCACAGCCGACCAGCATGACCGGCACCAATCCGAGCCCAACAACCATGCCCGCCATGCGACGTCCACGGCGACGCGGGACAGGTCCACCGCCCATGAAGCCGGGGCGCTTCGGGCGCCAGCGCGGAGGCTTCGGCGCACGCGGCATGCGGCCCTGACGGTGGCGGCGTTGGCGTCGTTCGCGCCAGAGAGCCCACAGGAATGCACCCACCCCGGCGATTCCCGTCAGCCCTGCCAGATACAGCAGGATCGTCGGGATTGTCCGGTCGACTTCGAGATTCCAGATGACCGTGAGTGACGTTGGTGCCGGAGCGGTGCCGTCGGTTGCGATGATGATCGACTGGCCCTTGCGAAGCCCGAAATCGGCGCTGATTTGGCCTTCGCCGTTCCACTCTTGAACCCACAAGTCAGAACCGGAAGGGCTCGGGACGGAAGGCTCGAGGCCTGACACGGGCGACTCGGTCAACTCCCCCGTGAGCTTTTCCACGGTGACGAATTGATAGGAGGCGCTGCCGACCCACGCCATGACGTCTTCCGTACGCCCCCACGCGATCGTGACGGGAGTTGCGGTTTCGCCCACCTCGGCGGTGTCGCCGGTCGACGCCACAATCGTTTGCGTTCCGGCGATACGGCGAAGTTCCTTGGCGTCGATGACCGTGAGCGGCGCATCGCCTTCCAGCGTGATCGTCTGCGTCAGAGTGTCCGGCGCCGAGAAAACGTTGCGGACGACGAGGCTTCCCGCGAAGAACGCGAGAGAGACGACGAAGAGGACGACGGCGTAGAAAAAGCGCATCACATCCCCCTCAATACGGCAAAACGCTAGTTTAGCCGAACCTGTTGAGCCTTCGCTCGCGGTTTTTCCCCGTCCGCGGTGACGGCTAAACTGAAACGTCACCATTCAAGGAGGACAAGTGGCTACGGACGGACAGTTCCCCATCGTCATGCGCGGATACTCGCGTGACGATGTCGATAAAGCCATTGCGAACCTGCGACGCGAAATTATCGCCTCGAACACCGAGCGCAACGAGCTCGCAACCGAACTCGCGCGCATCGCTGGAACCCAGCAATCGATTGAGACCTCTGAGCCCAGCACGCCAACCTACGCCGGCCTGGGAACCAAGCTCGAAATGGTGTTGCGCACGGCCGAGGAACAGGCAACTGTGCTCATGTCGACGTCGGACATCGAATCCCAGCGCCTGCTGACCGATGCCCGCATCGAAGCGGACCAGATTGTTGCAGAAGCAACCTCGCGCGCCGAGGCGATCCTCGCGTCCGCCGACGAACGCGCAACGTATGCGACGAACACCGCGGCGATTGATGCCGACAACCTCATCGCGATTGCACAGCGTGACGTCCAGGCGATGAACGACGAAGCGATTCGCGAAGGCGTCCGCATTCGCGGAAGCGCGTCGACCGAAGCCGCGGAATTGCGCGCGACAACACAGCGTGAAATGGCCGAGAAGCGTGCCGCATTCGACCGTGAGGTCGCCGAGGCCAGGCTCGTCATGGACAAGGAAGCGCAAGAAGCGCGTGCCGAAATCGCGCGCCTGTTGGCCGAAGCCGAGCGCGCGAAACTCGACCTTGCCGCCGAAGTGACCGCTCGTCGTCACGAAGAGGAAGAGAAGCTCCTCGAATATCACCGCGATGCGGTTGCCCAGAACGAGGCGTACCTCGCCAAGGCGAACGACGAGTTCACGAAACTTCAGAAGTCTGTCGCTGCGTTGAAGAAGGAACACAACCGACTTCAGTCCGAGGTCCTCAAGACGCGTGAACGCGTCGAGATCCAGGCCAAGGAAGAGTCTCGACACCTTGTCGAAGACGCCGAGGCCCGCGCGAAGAAGATTCTGACGCGCGCCCGTTCGGAAGCGAAGTCGATTGTCGACGACGCCGAGAAGCGTCTCATCGAACTGCAAGCCGAGCGCGATGCGATCGCCGCCTACATCGGTGACATCAACAAGGCCGTCGGCGCTGCCGCGAAAGCAGCGACCGCGACAAAGCCGGCCGCACCGAAGCGCACTCGTAAGCCGGCGAGCGAATAATGACGATCCACGGCGCATTCCGCATCGGATTGCTGGGTGGACTCGGTGTCCTCACCGCGATGCTCATCGGAAGTGCTGTCGTCACTCTCGGCTCGGTCATCACCTACGTCAGTTTCGCGCTTTTCCTCGCGCTGGGTCTCGACCCGATCGTGCGCTACCTCGTCTCGAAGAAGTTCCCGCGCTGGCTGGCCGTCGTGTCTGTCGTCGTCGCGGTTCTCGGTGTCTTCGCCGCATTCGCGCTGGCAATCGTCCCCGTGCTCGTCGAGCAAATCACGCTGTTGTATTCGGGAATCCTCTCGTTCCTCACGTCCTACGGGTCACTCGTCGAACTCGAGGGTGCGGTCCAAACGTTCATTCCGGTCGAGGTTCTCGACGTTCACGCGACGATCCAGGGAATCATCGAATTCCTGTCCGACCCAGCCAACATCGCGAGCATCGGTGGAGGTGTCCTGTCGGTCGGAGTCGGTTTTGCGAACGCGGCGCTCGGCGGCTTCCTCACGATCATGCTCACCATCTACTTGGTTGTCTCGCTGCCGTCGATCACGAAGGCGGTCTATTCGGTCGTTCCAGCGTCCAAGCGCGAAACATTCATCCGTTTGGCCGAACAGGTCATCAAGGCCGTCGGTCAGTACGTCATTGGACAAGGGTCACAGGGACTCGCCAACGGCATCCTCAGTTTTATCGCGTTGTCCATCATTGGCGCCCACTACCCCGCACTGTTCGCCATCATCGCGCTGTTGTTCTCACTCATCCCGCTGGTCGGTACCGTCACGGGTTCGATCATCATCGTTGCAACCCAGTTCCTGATCGACCCCGAGCACCCGATGATTACCCTCGCCGTCGGCATCTACTACTTGATTTACATGCAACTCGAGGCGTATGTGATCGGCCCCATGATCATGAACCGTGCCGTCAAGGTCCCCGGTGTCGTCGTCATCATCGCCGCGCTCGCCGGTGGTGCGCTCATGGGTGTGCTCGGCGCGATTGTGGCGATTCCGGTAGCAGCGTCGATTCTCATCGTCGTCCGCGAGGTCTTTATTCCCGCTCAGGACAAGCGTTAGTCGACGTGAGTCGGCAGCGGCAACGCTGACGGGTTGAGTCGCTCGACGATCTCGCTGAGCACGCGGGTCGTCTGCTTTTCGCCAACCCAGAGGTGCTTCCCCTCTTCGACCGCGACGAGTTCAACATGAGGGATGACGCTGAACCGCTCGCGCGCCTGGGCCGGCTGCAGGTAGTCGTCAAGTTCGGGAATAAGAGCGACGATTGGCGTCGATTCATCGTTCCAGCGTGCGAGTGCTTCTGGCGACGTCCGGTGAAGCGGCGGTGACAACAGAATCAACCCGGCAACCCCGTGCCCGACCGCGTGGTTGAGCGCCACTTCGGTCCCAAATGACCAACCGATTACCCAGGGGTTGGGAAGTCCCCGATCCCGGATGAATCGCAGTGCAGCCTCGAAATCCAGGCGCTCGTCGACGCCATGACCGAACGAGCCGTCCGACGTCCCGCGGGGACTTGTGACCCCGCGGAAATTGAACCGAAGAACCGCGACGTTCGCCAGTGCCGGAAGCCGATTGGACGCCTTGCGCAGAATGTGCGAGTCCATGAACCCGCCAGCCGTGGGCAACGGGTGAAGGAACAGAATGGTCGCGACGGGTGCGCCCGACTCGGGCAGAGCGAGTTCGCCGACAAGAGTCAGCCCGTCCTCGGTGTGAAGTTCGATGTCCTCGCGGTGAGCGGGAAGAACGGTCATCGACCGGATCTCGTTCATCGCCCCGACTTCCAACACGGGATGTGCCAGTGGCGTCGATCGCGCAGGGCGGCCTCTTCACCGAACATTCCCTCTTCGTGCCATGCGACGAGGTGCGCCATTCCCTCGGGAATTGGGACGACGCAACCGGGGCAGGTGTACTCCTTTTGCGCATTCGCCGCAGAGATGTCCTGGACGACGTACGACTCTCCCCGACGAAGTTCGATGCGTCGACTTCCCGCGGTGCGGTTCAGGTCGAGCGGGACGTGTTCCTCGCGCTTCGGCTTGTTCCGACGGCCCATCAGTACCAGCCCTTGTCCTCGGAATGCTGCCACGCGCCGCAGGGCGACTTGTAACGCTTGGTGATGTAGCCGATACCCCAATCGATCTGCGTCTCGGGGTTCGTCTCCCAGTCAGCACCGGCGGAAGCCATCTTTTTGCCGGGAAGAGCCTGAGGGATTCCGTATGCGCCACTGCTGCGGTTTTCTGCGCGATAGTTCCATCGCGATTCGCGGTTCCACAGATTGACGAGACACATGAACTCGGTCTCGTCAAAGCCCTTGTTCTGAAGCGCAATCAGCGCGTATTCCTGGGCTGCGCGAATCTCCGAGGACGTTGCGACAAAGAAACTCGAACTCAACGACCATGCATCACGTTCGACGGCGACGACCGACCCGTCAATTGCCGTGAACTGCTGGCCAGGCGTACCGTCCGTGGTGGACGCGTTGCTCAGCGCAATCGTCGTGAACGGCGCCACGACGGGCCCGAAAAGGAGCACAGCAACACCCACCACCGCGGCGAGTGAAACACCGGGTCGTGGCCGTGCACGCGCGGAAGTTTTCACTACCTCACAGCGAGCATGACGCGAACCAGCTCGTCGAGAAGGAAATCGACTTGTGATTCGTCATACCCGCGGAGTTGGGGTCGGAACACGGTGGCCCTGACCTCGCTGCGGGAAAGGTGCGCACCTGCGGTGAAAAAGTCGTGAACGCGATCCGCGAACGCGTCGACGTCGGCAACGTTGTACCCGTACGACACGAGTCCAGCGCGGCGGAAACGGCGACCCTTGGCGCGGCCGATGCGGTTGAGAATCTCTTGGGCAAGTTCGCGCGCCTCGGCGTTCCAGGCGTCAATTCCCACTTCAGCGATCCGCGCTTCACGCTCACGCTCGGAAAAGGTGTCCTCAAGTCGTTCAACCGCCGAATCGACGTCCGCCGGGGTGTATCCGCCCTTGACGAGCGGGAAGGCTGCGGATCGCAGGTCGGCACTCGTCAACGAGGTGTCGGTTCCCTGGAACGCCTGGCGTGCACGGTCGAGGAAAGCGTCGACAGTGGCCTGGTCGTAGCCGAGGGACTTGGAATCAGCGAGAGGGAACGTCACCTCTCCATTCTGCCCTAGGAGAACAGGATGGCGAAAACCGATGCCACGAGCATCGACGGCAAAACGGAGTCGAGTCGGTCGAGGAAACCGCCGTGCCCTGGCAGGAAATGCGACGCATCTTTCGTTCCGAGTTCACGCTTGATGAGCGATTCGATGAGGTCCCCGACCGTCGCGACGCCGAGGATGATGAGCCCGAGCAGGACACCCCACCACCAATCGATGCCGAGCATGAGCGTCGCGATGAAATAGCCGGCGGTCGAGCCGAACACCGCAGAGCCGACGAAGCCTTCCCAGGTCTTCTTTGGAGAGATCTTGGGCGCCATCGGCGTCTTGCCGAACAGGACACCGGTCGCAAAAGCGCCCGTGTCGACGCTGGCGATGATGATCATCGTCCCGAGGGTCCACCACTCGCCGCCGTCGCGCGCGGTCATGAGAACCGCGAAAGAGGCCAGGAACGGCACATACGAGAGCGTGAATGCGGACATGAGCATGTCGCGGTCGGTCACATCGGCCGATGACAAGCGCCGCTGAACGACGTGCCACACAATCGCGAAGACGATACCCGCGGCAAGCGTCAGAAGTTGTCCGAGGTAGCCGAAATAGAAGGTGGCGGGAAGCATCGCGAGAGCGGCGATGAGGACGGGGATGCGCGGAACGTGACGGTTTCCCGTGCGCGAGATGGTCGCCAGTTCCCACGTGCCGAAACCGACGAAGACGGCGATGAACGCGATGAACCACTGCTTGTCGAAGATCAGGCTGAAGATGAAGATGGCCCCGAGAGCGACACCAATTCCGATCGCGGCCACCAAATTACGACCCGTCCGGGCCTCCATCTTGGCGCCGGCGTCTCGAATGGCGTGGTCGATGTCCATTTAGACCTCGAGCAGCTCGGCTTCCTTCTTCTTCAACGCTTCGTCGATCGAATCGATGTGCGCCTTGGTGAGGCTCTCGATTTCTTTCTCGGCGCGCGAAACCTCGTCCTCTGACGTGTCCTTGAGCGCCTCGATGTCCGAGATGCCCTTGCGGCGGATGTTACGGATGGCAACGCGGCCGTCCTCGGCCTTCGCCTTGACGATCTTGACGTATTCCTTGCGGCGGTCCTCGGTCAGTTCCGGCATTGTCACGCGAATGATTTCACCGTCGTTCGAGGGCGTTGCACCAAGGTTCGGGTAGTTGACGATCGCCTTTTCGATTTCCTTGAGAGCGCTCTTGTCGTAGGGCTGAATGACGAGCGTGCGCGCCTCGGGGTTCTGAAGACCGGCGAGCTGCCCGAGAGGAGTCGGGGTGCCGTAGTAGTCGACCATGATTTTCTGGAAGAGGGCGGGGTTAGCGCGACCCGTTCGCACCGTCTGAAAATCATCCTTGATGACGTCGACGGCCTTGTTCATCTTTTCCGTTACTTCGGAAATGGTCTCGGCGATCACGGGTTCCTCCTCGTTTTCCTTGAGTCTATCCGTCAACCGACCGCGAGAAGCGCGACTCCCGACACGACAACGATGGAACCGATGACGCGTTGGACGACGTGTTTCTCGCCGAAGAAGAACGCGCCGCCGAGGGCGACGAGGACGACGGACACCTCGCGGGCGGGTGCGACGAGCGAAACGGAACTCAGTTGGATTGCCGTGAGCGCGAGCATGTACGACGCGGGGCCGAGCAGAGCGATTGCGGTGATGGCGACGGGGTGCGAGCGAATCGTCGACACCGCGTTGCGTCCTCGGATGGCCAGAGGGGTGAACAGAATCGCCTGGACGACGATAGCCATCCAGAAGTAGCCGATGGGCGGTAGACCCAGCGTGCCGACTGCCCAGCCGTCCCAGACAGTGAAGCACGCGATCATGACACCGACACCGAGTCCGTACAACACCGAACTCAGCGGGGCGCGAGTGCCCGTTCGGGAGCCGGCGGTAGAAATCACCGCGATGCCGACGACGATGACGAGCACACCGACCAGCGCGAGAGCAGAGGGGCGTTCACCGAGGATGACGATCGACCCGAGAACCGACAGGGTCGGACCGGTTCCACGGGCGAGCGGGTAGACGAGCGACACATCGCCCTCGCGATAGCCTCGCTGGAGAAGAAGGAAGTAGACGACTTCGAACGCTCCGCACACACCGGCGAGGAGCACCCAGTGCCATTCGAACCCCGCCTCGACGAGCGTGGCGATTCCGAGCGGCGCGATGAGCACCGCCCCGACGACGTGCACCCACCACAACAGGGTGGGCGTTGACGAGCCGACGCGCTTGAGGGTGAGGTTCCACCCGGCGTGCGCGATTGCGCCTCCCGCGATGAGCAGAAGGACGAGAGGGCTAATTGCTGACTACCGTTCCGATGTGCTCGCCGCGAATGGCCTTGGCAATGTTTCCGCCCGGCTCCATGCCGAACACGCGCATCGGCAGGTGGTTGTCGCGGCAGAGCGCGAACGCGGTGGCGTCGATGACCTTGAGCCCTTGCTTGAGCGCCTCGGAGTACGTGATGTTCTCGATCATGACGGCGTTCGGGTTTTTCTTCGGGTCGTCGTCGTACACCCCGTCGACACCGTTCTTGGCGACGAGAACTTCAGTCGCACCGATTTCGAGCGCACGTTGTGCTGCGACGGTGTCTGTCGAAAAATACGGAAGTCCGGCGCCCGCACCGAAGATGACGACTCGGCCCTTTTCAAGGTGGCGAATGGCGCGAAGCGGGATGTAGGGCTCGGCAACCTGAGTCATCTCGATTGCCGACTGAACACGGACGGGCTGGCCGGCCTGTTCAAGGAAGTCCTGCAAGGCGAGGGCGTTCATGACGGTTCCGAGCATTCCCATGTAGTCCGCGCGTGAACGGTCCATTCCGCGCTGGCTGAGTTCGGCACCGCGGAAGAAGTTTCCGCCACCGACGACGATGGCGACCTGGACGGTCTGTGCCGCGTCGGCGATCTCGCGTGCGATGGCACTGACGATGTCGGGGTTGACCCCGAGGGTTCCTCCGCCAAACGCTTCACCGGACAGTTTCAGAAGGACGCGGCGCGTTGACATGGAACCTCACTTTCGAGTTCCAGAGTACCGAGAAAGCGCGGGAAACAGTGAAGGGCGGCTCGCGTGTGCGAACCGCCCTTCACTCTGAGCTGTTTAGGCGCCGACCTTGAAGCGGACAAAACCGCTGACGGTCAGTCCAGCCTGGTCGAGGACCTGTTGCACCGAGAGCTTGTTGTCGCGAGCGTAGTCCTGCTCGAGAAGAGCGACCTGCTTGAAGAATCCACCGAGGCGGCCTTCAACGATCTTCGGCAGAGCCGCGTCGGGCTTGCCCTCTCCACGCGAGATTTCTTCGACGATACGACGCTCGTTGTCGACCTCGGACTGCGGGACGTCGTCCTTCGACAGGTACTGGGGGTCAGCGAACGAGATGTGCTGTGCGATTGCACGAGCGGTCTCGTCGTCCGAACCGGTGTACGCAACGACAACGCCGACCTGCGGAGGAAGGTCCTTCGAGGTGCGGTGCAGGTAGACGGCGAACTTGTCACCAGCAACCTTGGACACGCGACGAAGTTCGACCTTCTCGCCGATGACGGCTGCGTCGTCCGAGATGCGGTCGGCGACGGACTGTCCACCAACCGACACGGCGAGGGCTGCGTCGAGCGAGTCAGCGCCAGCCGCGGCGATCGCGTCAGCGACAACCTCGGCGAGGGCGATGAACTTGTCGTTCTTCGCAACGAAGTCGGTCTCGCACGCGAGCTCGATCAGGTAGACAGCGCCAGCGGTCTCCTTCGCGAGAACGAGGCCTTCCGAGGTGGAACGGTCGGCACGCTTTGCGTTGCCCTTTGCTCCCTTGAGACGCAGGATTTCAACTGCCTTCTCAATGTCACCTTCGGCCTCAACGAGTGCGTTCTTGGTGTCGATCATTCCGGTGCCGAGGCGCTCACGGAGCACCTTGACATCCTCAAGCGAAAAGTTTGCCATGAGTGATTACTTTCGTGATTAGTGTGATGTGTCTTATTCGGCAGCAGCGTCCGCGTCAGCCTTCTTGGCTGCGGGCTTCTTTGCTGCGGGAGCCTTGGCGGGCTTTTCTGCGTCGGCGTCAGCCTTCTTCGCAGGAGCCTTCTTGGCTGCGGGAGCCTTCGCGGGCTTCTCTTCGGCGGGTGCCTCTTCGGCAGCAGCAACCGCTGCATCTCCGAGGAGTTCCTTCTCCCACTCGGCGAGAGGCTCAACGGCCGACACGTTTCCACCCTCGGCGGGCTTCTGGTGACGGACAACGAGGCCTTCGGCGACGGCGTCAGCGATCACGCGGGTGAGGAGACCAACCGAACGGATGGCGTCGTCGTTACCGGGGATCGGGTACGCGATGTCGTCGGGGTCCGCGTTGGTGTCGAGGATTCCGACAACGGGGATTCCGAGCTTGGCTGCTTCGCTCATCGCGAGGTGCTCGCGCTTGGCGTCAACAACCCAGATCGCGCTGGGGGTCTTGGTCAGGTTACGGATTCCACCGAGCGACTTGTGGAGCTTCTCGAGCTCGCGGCGCTTCATGAGGAGTTCCTTCTTGGTGAAGCCCTTGGTGGTGTCGTCGAAGTCGACCTGTTCCAGTTCCTTCATGCGCTCGAGGCGGCCGAGGACGGTCTGGAAGTTGGTGAGAAGTCCGCCGAGCCAACGCTGGTTGACGTAGGGCTGGCCAACGCGGCCGGCTTCCGAAGCGATTGCTTCCTGGGCCTGCTTCTTGGTACCAACGAAGAGGACAGTGCCGCCACGAGCGACGGTTTCGCGGACGAACTCGTACGCGTTGTCGATGTGAGCGAGCGACTGCTGAAGGTCGATGATGTGAATGCCCGAACGCTCGGTCAGAATGAAGCGCTTGACCTTCGGGTTCCAACGCTGGGTCTGGTGTCCGAAGTGGACACCGCTGTCGAGCAGCTGGCGAATAGTTACAACGGCCATTGCCGTCTCCTTACTTGTGGTTTTACTGCGGTGACGGTTGTCACCTGCCCTGGTGTTCAGATCGATGCCACCCACGAGGGGACCAACGGATTCGATCGGTGTTGAACACGCGAATTCGTCCACCGGAATGGACGTCCCTCCAGTTTACATGCGGAATCGACGCTCGTGCACACCGGTTGCGGAAGACGAGTTGTCCACCGTCGTTCCGCTTGACCGGGTTTGTGTGTCCGTGAGGTGGGACGGTGTTCGCGTGGCACTCACGCGCTGGCTCCCTCCCCCGTTGGTGACGATCGTCGCCCTCGTGCTTGCGCTGTCGGTCGCGCCACGAGCGGATGCCGGTGGAACCTGGGCGTGGCCGCTTGTCGGGCCGGTGGTTCGAGAGTTCGACAAGCCCGAAAATGACTATTCAGAGGGCCACCGAGGCATCGACATCGGCGCGCTTCGCGGCCGCGAAGTCCGATCGCCGACGGACGGAGTGGTGTGGTTCGCTGGTCGCGTCGCTGGGAAATCGGTGGTGTCCATCGACACCGCAGACGGCTCAATCGTCGCGATGGAGCCCGTCGAAGCCAGCGTTCAACGCGGTGACGTCGTTCGACGCGGTGACACAATCGGAATCGTTTCGGACACCCACGACGGGATGAGTGCCATCCACCTGGGGATTCGAGTCGACGGCGTGTACGTCAACCCGCGGCAGTACCTCGGGAATCCGCCACGAATCGTCGTCTACGACTCGTGGTTGGACAGTTACGCCCTCGGATGAGCGGTCTTGTAGGCGGCTTTGAGGCGCTCGCCGGAGACGTGCGTGTAGATCTGGGTGGTTCCGACGCTCGCGTGGCCGAGGATTTCCTGAACGCTCCGCAAGTCCGCACCGCCGTCTAGCAAATGCGTTGCAGCGGTGTGGCGCAGGGTGTGGGGTCCTTTCGGGCCCTGACCGGGGATTTCCCCGATGATTCGGGACACCAACTCATACACCGTTCGTGTCGTCAATTTCTTGCCGCGAGCGCCGACGAAGAACGCGGTGGTGTCTGCCGTGACGGGGAGGGCGGGTCTGCCGTTATCTCGATACCCGATGAGTGCGACGCGCGCCGGCGTGCCGAAGGGGACGATTCGCTCTTTGGCGCCCTTTCCCATGACACGAACGGTTCGGTCAGTCCAGTCGAAGTCGGATTCGGCAATTCCCACGACCTCGCTGACGCGAAGTGCGCTCGCGTACATCAGTTCCCAGAGCGCGAGATCACGAAGGGCAATCGGATCCCCGGTTGACGCGAGAGATGCGAGCGAGTCGAGAACGTCGGACATTGCGGACTTGGTGACAACACGAGGAAGGTGTCGCGGCTTCTTGGGCGCCGCCAGCCGGACGGCGATGTCGGTTGGAGTGTAGCCGCGCGCGTGAAGCCAGTGGAAGAGGCTCTTGACGGCGGAAACACGGCGCGCGATGGAACTCGCCGAATCTCCCTTGGTCGACATCCCCCACACCCACGCCCGACAATCCTCGAGAGTGATGCCGTCTAGCGTCGTGGCGTCCGCTTTCGGCAAGGACTGAACGAACAAGTCGAGGTCACCGCGATACGCGCGAAGCGTGTGCACGCTCGCGTCGCGCGCCGCCTCCATCTCGTGGAGGAAACGCGCGACCGAGTCGTCGATTCTCACGGTTCCAGTGTGAACCCGCGGGGGTTGCTACTTGGTCAACACGCCCGTCTTGCGGGGCCACCACATCTTTTCCCCGATGAGGAAGGTGAGTGACGGGACCACGACGGTACGGATGAGCAGAGTGTCGAGAAGAACACCGACACAGACGATGACACCGATCTGAGTCAGGGTGATGAGCGGAAGGACGCCAAGCACCGCGAACACGGCTGCGAGGAGGACACCGGCACTCGTGATGACACCACCGGTTGCCCCGAGTGCGTTCGTCATGCCCGCGATGATGCCCGCTGGCTTTCCGTTGATGAGGACCTCGGACTCTTCCTTCACGCGCGTCATGAGGAACATGTTGTAGTCGATACCGAGCGCCACGAGGAACAGGAACGTCTGAACGAACACGTTCGAGTCGAGCGCCGGGAAGCCCCAGATTCCCTGGAACAGGAGCCACGAGGTGCCGACGGCGGTGAAGTAGGACGCCACAACCGTTGCGAGCAACAGCAGCGGCGCGACAACCGCGCGCAGAACGACGACGAGCATGAGGAACACGACGGCGAGAACGGTCGGGAAGATCAACTTCTCGTCCGCCGAGATCGCGTCCTTAGTGTCAACGACGGCTGCGTCGGAGCCACCGAGAATGGCCGTTCCGTCGCCGATCGAATCGAGGTCAGCACGAATCTCACGAATTGCCGCTGCCGTGTCATCTGACTCGGTTGGGTAGTCGAGCTTCGCGGAGATTTCGGTCATTCCGCCGTGCGAATCGCCGACGGTCGAGAACGCGGGCTCAACTGGTCCCGGTGCAATGACGGGAGGACCGGCAGGAATCTCTGCGCCAACGATCGGCGGAATCACGGGGGCGGGAACCTCCATGATGTCGTTGCGATCGGCCAGGTATTCCTGAACAGCCTCGACATCGTCGTCACTCGCCAGGATTGTGACGGACGAGCCCTGGAACGATTCGAACTTGTCAACGAGGATTTCGATTCCCGTGACAGCGTCGGGCTTGGTCAAGAAGCGCTCGTTTGCAGTGAGCCCGACCTGAACGGTCAGCGCCGGTGCGGCGAGGCCGAGGGCCAGAAGCGCAGAGGCGACTCCGGCGAGAACCGGTCGCTTGGCGATCGAGAGGCCGGCGCGCTTCCACATGCTCTCGCGCTTCGGTGCGACACCGAACTTGGGCGTGAGCGGCCAGAAGATTCCGCGCGGCCAGACGGCGAGCGCGAACGGCAGGATTCCGATTCCGAAGATCATCGCGACTGCGATGCCCACGAGTCCGGCGATTCCGAGCAGTCGGCTGCCGTCGACCTGCGCGAACGTCAACACGGCCATGACGATGAGAACGGTTCCACCCGAGGCGAGAATTGCCCCAGCAGTCCCGCGGACGGCGGCGGCCATTGCCTCCGCACGATTCACCGTCTTGATGAGTTCTTCGCGGTAACGCGAAATGATGAGAAGCGCATAGTTGGTTCCCGCACCGAACACGAGAACCGACAGAATACCGCCGACCGACGCGTCAAGTTGCGTCCCCAGCATGTCGGCGACCTTCTTCGCGACGGCACCGGCGAGGGCGTCACCGAGTCCGACGACCACGAGAGGAATGATCCAAAGAATCGGAGAGCGATACGTGACCAGAAGCAGAATGACGACGACACCGGCGGTGGTCGCGAGAAGAGTGATGTCAGCGCCAGCGAAGACGTTCGAGATGTCCTCGGCGAAACCTTCTGGGCCAGTGAGGTAAAGGTCGACACCGGTCAAACCAGCAGCAGCCGCGTCCTTGATCTCGTTGTAGCGTTCGCTGCGAACGTCAACGACGTTCGTCGCTTCGAGCGGAACGATAGCGCCGGCAGTGGTGCCATCGTCAGAGATCTCGGCAGTCGGCGCGAACGGGATCTCGGTGTGATCCGCGTAGATGTCGGCAATGTTCTCGTTGATCGTCGTGATTTGCGACTCCGTCAGATCGGACTCGCTCGTGAACACGAGGAACAACGCGGTTCCCGCTTCGACGGGGAAGTCTTCCTTGAGCTGGGAAACCTCGGCGGCCTCCGACTTACTCGGAGCACCCGTTTCCGGTGCAGTCTCGACCGACTCAAGTTGCGAGGCGACGAAAGCGCCACCGGCGAGAGCGAATGCGATGACGAGGGCAATGATGGACGACCACAGTCGGTAGGCCTTGTTGAGGAACATTAGTACTCTCCTGCTGAGGAATGGCTTTCGGCCTGATTGAAGTCCGAAGTCTTGTTGGAGACCATGTCGATGATCTGTTCTTCACTCATAGTATCGGCGAGCGCCCGAAGCGCCGCGGGATAGGCCGCCAACTGCGAGAACTCATCAATCGGAATGACCGAGTGCACGACGGTGTCGTCGTACACGTGAACCAACTGAATCGATTGGCCGCCGTCGACTGCGGTCATGAGGTTGTCCTTCGACATTCCCATGTCGACCGTGTAGCAGGTTGCACTGGCAACGGCGACCGGGATGCCCGCGAACGTACCGAACGTCGAATAGTGAAGGTGTCCGCCCAGGATCGTGCGGACATCGCTGCCCGCGAGCGCCACCTCTAACTTGTCTTGGCTGAACAGTTCGATCATGCGCACAAGCGGGTTGTGGCTGCGGATCGGCGGGTGGTGCAGCGCAATGATGGTTCCATGCTTCGCTGGTGTCGCGAGTTCCGCGGCGAGCCAGTCAATCTGAGAATCCTCGAGTTCACCGTGGTGGTAGCCCGGGACCGTCGAATCAAGCGAGATGATTCGAAGACCGTTGATGTCATAGACGCGGTCATGCGGTGAACCGTCGGATTCTTCGTCGAAAAGTTCACGGGCATACGGCTCGCGCTCGTCGTGGTTGCCCATGACCCAGATGACTTTCGCGCCGAGTTCAGCGGCGACGGGCTCTACCTGGTGGCGAATCCAGCGGTACGCCTCGGGTTCGGCCACATCGGCGAGGTCACCAGTGAAGACGAACGCGTCAAAGGTCATTCCGGTCGCGCGAAGGCGGTCGAGCAGATCATTGAGGTTCTTCTTGACGTCGACCTTCGAAAAGAGCTTGCGATTACCGCCGAGAAGGTGTGTATCCGAGATGTGGGCGATGACGTGGGTCGATCGCGGTTCGTCGAAGAACATGACTGCAGACTATCGCGCACGCCATTGGTTAAGACCGCGTCCAGCCCTGTTCGGTTGCGGAAACGCGCCCCTGCCCAACAAGGGATTCCAGTACGGCGGAGGTGCAGGATTCTGAAAGGCCGGTTCGAGACGCAATGAGAGTGAGTGACCTCGGGCTGTCGGTCAGGGCGTCAAGAACCCGAATCGTGTCGGCGGAATCACGCTGTGCGAACTCTTCGTCGCGGACGTCCCCCGTCATGAGGTCAACCATGTCTGCGACACTCGTGACGAGTTCGGCTGCGGGGTTGGTGCGCAGAAGTCGATGACACCCCGCGGATTGCCCGCTGGTGATGGGTCCGGGGACGACCCCGAGTGGGCGGTCCAAGTCACGGGCATGAGTCGCCGTGTTGAGCGATCCACTTCGATAACCGGCCTCGATGACGACGGTTCCGCCCGCCATAGCCGCGATGAGCCTGTTGCGCTGCAGGAATCGCCACCGTGTTGGCGCTCCGCCCGGCGGCACTTCTGAAACAACCGCTCCCGTATTCATGATTCGTTTGAGGAGTTCTTCGTGCCCCGACGGGTACAGATTGTCGAGACCGCCCGCCATGACGGCCACGGTAACACCCCCGCACGCGAGGGTTGCCCGATGAGCCATCCCGTCAATCCCATAGGCGCCGCCGGAAACAACGGCATACCCGCGCGAGACGAAACCAGCCGCGAAATCCATCGCAACGTGCTCGCCGTAGCCGGTCGATGCGCGCGCACCGACAATCGCGACGCTCGTTGCCGTGTTCGGCAATGCATCCATTTGCCCACGCACCCACAACACCCGCGGCCCGTTGTCCCCCAGATCAACTAAACCGTCCGGCCACAATTCGTCACCATCGCGCACCAGGCGGATTCCCAAAGTCGCCGCGCTCGTCAATGACCGGAACAGCGCGGGTGTTTCGAGCCGCGGTTCCCACCGCGCGAGCGCCTCGGCAATGTCCGCCGCGGACAACTCGTCATCAGCGAGAGGGGACGCGGCTGGCCGCCCAACAATCCGTGACAAGGCCTCTGAGGAGCCGAACCGACGAATCAGGGCGCCAGCGACGCGGTCTCCTGGTTCCACCAGGAAGCTCCACGCCGCGTCGGCGAATGCATTCAACCTGTCCTCGGCTGTTGTGTCAGGGCGAAGCGGCGACATCGCTGCGTCGATGTCGGCAACGGGAACATTCCACATCATGGTCACGGGGTGAGTCCTTTCCTCAGGGTGTACGCACGATCGACTTGATCGCGCGTGGGGACGGTGTTGCCGTCGAGATCAGCGAGTGTCCATGCAATTCGAAGTGCCCGGTCGTAGCCGCGCATCGAGATTGCTCCGCGGTCGAGAGCGAGGTCGAGGGGTGCGGATACGGCTGGCAGGAGCCTGAACCGCCCCGCGCGAAGTTCGTTCGCGGGCACGCGGCCCGAGCCCCACCGTTCGGCAGCAACAGCACGTGCGACGGCAACCCGTGCGCGGGCTTCAGCCGTTGTGACGCGCGCGGTTGAGTCGTCGAGAAGTTGCGCCCTTGGCACCCGCCGCACGGGTAGGTGAATGTCGATGCGATCGAGCACAGGCCCGGAGATTCGCGAGCGATACCGGCGACGGCGGTCCGGAGTGCAGACACAATCCGAATCAGACAGCCCCGCTTGCCCGCAGGGACAGGGATTAGCGGCAAGCACGAGATGGACGTGAGCGGGGAACCTGGCGACCTGGTGTGCGCGGTGAATGACGATATCGCCGGATTCCAGCGGCTGGCGCAGCGAATCGATGACCGCCGGCGAGAATTCGGGCGCTTCGTCGAGAAACAAAACGCCGCGACTTGCGCGTGAGACAGCACCGGGGCGAATCACACCGGATCCGCCGCCGACAATCGCGACGGTCGTCGCGGTGTGATGTGGGGCTTCGAACGGGGGCCGGGTAATCAACGATCGTGTGTGCGCCACCCGCGATAGCGATGCAATCGACGTGACCTCGAGCGATTCTTCTGGTGTGAGGTCGGGCAGGATGTCGACGAGTCGCTCCGCGAGCATGGTCTTGCCAGCACCGGGCGACCCGAGCATGTACAGGTGGTGTGAACCAGCTGCCGCGACAATCAGCGCCTCGACTATGTCCGGCTGACCCACGACATCAGACAGATCGCGCTCGCTAACCAAGGACTCGTCGGTTTCGGGTGCCGGCAAGGATTCCACCTCGCCCACGTCGATATCGGCACCGTGGGCGGCCATCGCGTGCCGAACGCTTGACACCGCCACGACGTCGATGCCGTCGACGAGTTCGGCTTCTGCGCGGTTGCCCGACGGAACCATCACTCGGCGAACTCCCGCGTCGCGGGCGGCTACGACGGCGGGCAGGACGCCGGAGACGGGTCGCAGGCGCCCGTCCAGGGCCAACTCGCCGAGATGGACCGTGCTGGCGACCGATTCGGTGGGGACAGCCCCGGTCCCCGCGAGAATCGCCATCGCAATCCCTAAATCGAACAGACTCCCTTGCTTGGGAAGGGATGCCGGTGACAAGTTCACGGTGACGCGGGTGGGAGGCATGGCGCACCCCGAATTAGTGATGGCGCTGCGGACCCGATCCTTGGCTTCACCCAGCGACGCGTCGGGCAGGCCGATCAGCACCAAGGCCGGAAGTCCGGACGCGATGTCCACCTCGATGTCGACAATCGTGCCCGTCAAGCCCATGAGAGCGATGGACCGCGTTCGTCCGATGCTCATCCGATGACTCCAACGCGGTGGTCGAGTGAGTCGATTCGTTGTCCGTCGCCGACGATTCCGATTCCGTCTATGCGAATGTTGAATGCGCCGTGGCCGGTTGACCGGCACCACTCACCGGCGAGGACCCGAAGCCTGGAGAACTTGGCTGGCGTGATGGCCTCGAGCGGGTGGCCGTAACGAAGAGTCCGTCGAGTCTTGACCTCAACGAACGCGGTGCATCCCCCGCGCCGAACGATGAGGTCGATTTCGCCACGAGCACAGCGCCAACCGCGGTCGACGATTTCGTATCCCTCGGTGACGAGGAAGTCTGCCGCGATGTGCTCGCCCCAACGCCCGAGTTCGTCTTTGTGTGCCATGCCGACAACTATCGGCAATTGCCACGCCAGCTACCGCGGCATTACAACAATCGGTGCACAACGCACGCGGGTGCGACGGTGTGGACGGTTACGCGTCACCGATGGCGAGGTCGCGAGGAAGTTTGAGTTCCTTCTTGCCGGTCTCTTCGATGTTGACGTCCTTGAACGTCATGATCGTGACCGACTTGACGAAACGGTCTGCGCGGTACACGTCCCACACCCACACGTCCGTCAGCGTCAACTCGAAATAGAAATCCTTGCCCGATTCGCGGACGACTTGCTGAACGTCATTCGCGAGATAGAAACGACGTTCCGTCTCGACAACGTACGAGAACTGACCAACGATGTCCTTGTATTCCCGAAACAGGTTCAGTTCGGCATCGCGGTCGTAGGCGTCGAGGTCGTCGTCATTCATCGTCGTCAGTCTATTCCGCGAGTGGCTCAGGCAAAACCGAGCGCAACCAGGTTGTGCGGTGAAACGCGGTGGCACCATGTGCCCGAATCGCGTCGAAATGGCCTTCGCTGCCGTACCCCTTGTTCGATGCCCAGCCGTAGGCGTCCTCGTCGCCCGCGGCGGCAATCAGCAGGTCGTCGCGATAAACCTTGGCACACACGGACGCGGCCGCAACGACGGCACAATCACGGTCAGCCTTCGCCCGAACCCGAATGTCGATCGGCGGCAAGAGCCCGCCCTTCAGCCAGTTGTGCGTTCCGTCCAAGAGCACCACACCACCCGTGAGGTCGTGACCCGCGATCGCAAGTTTGGCGAACGCCCGCTCGCCCGCGCGCGTAAGCGCCGCGACGATTCCGAACTCGTCGATCTCGGCAGCTGTTGCCTCGCCCATCTCGACAGCATCGACCCATTCACGGACGGGGTCCACGAGTGAGTCGCGCCGCTTTGCCGAGATGAGTTTCGAGTCACGCAGTCCTGTGGGGAAATCCGACACCGACCGAATGAGTGATACTCCTACGACAACGGGACCGGCGATGGCTCCGCGGCCGACTTCGTCAACACCAACGACACAGGTTGCTCCCGCGGCGAAGAACTCGCGTTCGACGTCAAGAGTCGGGTCAACGGGCATTCGAGAAGTGGTCGGTGAAGTTGTCCAGCCACGTCCAGCGCGAGAACGGCCACGAGATCACGACGGCGCGACCAACCACCTTGTCGACGGGGACGAACCCCTTGCCCGGCTGGTCCTGGTTGTAACGCGAGTCGGCGGAGTTGTAGCGGTTGTCCCCCATGACCCACAGCGTGCCTTCGGGGACGGTGACGTCGAAGTCCATTCCGCTCGACGCAGAGTCGGACGACGGCAACTTGAGGTACGGCTCGTCGACGGGTTCGCCGTTGACTTCGATGAGTCCCTGTGGTGAACAACACACGACGTGGTCGCCGGGAAGCCCAATCAAACGCTTGACGAGGTGCTCTTCGGAATCCGAACCGCCAAGCCCAACAACCGTGAAAATCGTGTCGATCGCTTGCGTGAAGATGTCGGGGTCGGACTTCGGCGCCATCGACAACCACCCGCCAGGGTCACCGAAGACGACAACGTCACCGCGTTCGAGCGGGAACACGTCGGGGACCAGTTCGTTGACGATGATGCGGTCGTTGATGAGGAGAGTGTCCTCCATCGATGCCGACGGGATGTAGAACGACCGAAACAGGAAGGTCTTGATGAGGAACGAGATGACCAGCGCCGACCCCACGATGATTGCCAAATCCTTGAGGAAAGCCAGCGTGCTCTTGAGCAGCGGATTGGTCATGTGGTCCTTGTCGCCGGGCGAAGTATCCTCGCCATTCTACGGGGAAAGACTGAGGCCGCCCGCGTGACGCGGACGGCCTCAACCGAAAGACTACGAGCGGACTTAGGCGTCGCGCTTCTCGCGGATCTTTGCGGCCTTACCGCGAAGCTTGCGCAAGTAGTACAGCTTGGCGCGACGTACGTCACCACGGCTGACGATCTCGATGTGGTCGATGATCGGCGAGTGAACCGGGAACTTACGCTCGACTCCAACCTGGAACGAGACCTTACGAACGGCGAAGGTTTCGCGGACTCCGTGGCCCGAGCGGCTGATAACAACGCCCTGGAAGACCTGGATACGGCTGCGGGTACCTTCGATGATGTTGACGTGAACCTTGACGTTGTCGCCGATTCGGAAATCGGGCACGTCGCTACGGAGCGACGCTGCGTCAATGGCATCAAACTTCTGCATGATGTTTTCGCTTTCTGCACTCGCTTCGGGACGCGTGCGGGGAGGTTCGGTCGCGATGTGTCACGTGGATGCTCCCCCGAAGCAGAGAACCCGTGAATCGCGCGTGCCAGTGGCACAAAGTCCAATCTTGCCACAAGCGGGCTCGGTTTACCAATTAGGCTGGAACGGTTGATTCGAAAAGGAACTTTGACGTGATTGAGCTTCGCACCCCAGCCGAAATTGAGGCGATGCGCCCCGCTGGCCGCTTCGTTGGAAGTGTCCTGTTGGCGGTCAAGGAGGCGACGAAGGTCGGCACGAACCTTCTCGAGTTGGACGAGATCGCACACAAGATGATTCGTGACGCTGGCGCCGAATCCTGCTACATCGACTACCACCCGTCGTTCGGCGGATCCCCGTTCGGCAAGGTTATTTGCACGAGCATCAACGACGCCGTGCTCCACGGACTCCCTCACGACTACACGATCAAGTCGGGTGACATCGTGTCGATTGACTTCGCCGCAAGCGTCAACGGCTGGGTTTCCGATTCGGCGATTTCCTACATCGTTGGCGACGCCGACCCCGAAGACCTGCGCATCATCGAGTCGACCGAGAAGGCGCTCGAGGCCGGAATCGCCGCCGCTGTTGACGGGAACGCCATCGGAGACATCTCGGCTGCAATCGGTGGCGTCGCCGCAGCCTACGGTTACAGCGTCAACATGGACTTTGGCGGTCACGGTGTTGGCCGCGAAATGCACGGCGACCCCCACGTTCCCAACGACGGCCGTCCCGGTCGCGGTTACCGTCTTCGCGAAGGACTCGTCATCGCCATCGAGCCGTGGTTCATGCGCACGACCGACGAAATCTTCACCGACGATGACGGGTGGACGTTGCGTTCAGCGGACGGTTCGCGTGGGGCTCACACCGAGCACACCGTCGCCATCACCAAGGCTGGCCCCGTCATCCTGACGGATCGCACCGGCCTCTAGTCGAGCAAGTCGGGGCGACGCTCGCGCGTGCGTTCGACCTGTTGTTCGTGACGCCACTCGGCAATCTTCGCGTGGTGACCCGACAACAGAATCTCGGGAACGCTGAGTCCGCGCCACTCTTGCGGCTTCGTGTACGACGGGTATTCCAGCAGGCCGTCCTCGTGGCTTTCTTCCGTCAACGACTCGGGGTTACCGACCATTCCGGGAATCAGTCGCGTGACGGCCTCGATCATCGCCATCGTGGCGACTTCGCCGCCGTTCAACACGTAGTCACCCAACGACAATTCGCGGACGCGGATGCGTGACCGGTAGTGGTCGATGACGCGCTGGTCGATGCCTTCGTAACGACCACACGCGAACACCAGGTGCTTCTCGGCCGACAACTCGTGGGCGATGGGCTGCGAAAACAACTCGCCGGCCGGTGACGGAACGACGAGGACGGTGTCGTCGGTGATGAGCGAATCGAGCGCTTCACCCCACGGTTCGGGGCGCATGACCATGCCGGCGCCACCGCCATACGGCGAGTCGTCTACGGTCTTGTGGACGTCCTGAGTGAAGTCGCGCAGGTTCGTCGCCTCAATCGCGACGAGCCCCGATTCGCGCGCCTTGCCGACGAGAGAGACGTCGAGCACGTCGAAGAACTCGGGGAAGATCGTGACGATGTCGATGCGCATGACGTCAGTCTATGAATCGGTGGTGGCCGCGTCATCCTCGGCCGGGTCTTCGAACAGACCGATTGGCGGGGTGACGTCCATCGTGCCGGCAGCAATGTCGACGTGAGACACGATCGCCTTGACGAAAGGAATCATGACCTCGCCGTTGGCGGTGTCGACGATGAGCAGGTCCTGGGCTGGCATGTGGTCGACGCGCGCGATCGTTCCGACGGCGACGCCATCGCGGCGAACGGTCAGTCCGATGAGTTGGTGGTCGTACCACGCGTCCTCTTCGGCTGGACGAGAATCGGTGTCCTCGTCGATCCAGAGGATCGCCTTGATGAGCGACTCTGACGCGTTGCGGTCGGTGATGCCCTCGAAGAACGCAACGGGCGAATCGTTGTACCACTTGAGTTCGATGAGGGTCAGGGTCTTTCCGAACCACTCCGACTCATCGGGAACCTGGAGGGTGTAGACCGAACCGGGCACAAATCGTGCCGCCGGGTCGTCGGTATACATCTCGACCTTGATGGCGCCCTTGAGCCCGTGCGCCTTAAGCAAACGACCAACGCGCAGACCCGATTCGGGCCGCTTCGCGTTGGCCATTATTCTGCGGAGTCGACGATGTCGACGCGAACGCGCTTGCCGTCGGCAATCGCCAGAATGAGGGTTCGCAGAGCCTTAGCTGTGCGACCGCCCTTCCCGATGACACGACCGAGGTCGTCCGGGTGCACAGAAACCTCGAGGAGGTCGCCACGCGGAGTGTTCTTCGCCACGACAGTGACGGACTCCGGGTGGTCGACGATCCCCGAGACGAGGTGCTTGAGGGCGGCCGCCAGCATCAGACTTATTCGGCCTTTTCTTCGGCTGCAGCGTCGTCGGCCGGAGCCTCTTCCGCGGCGGCTTCTTCGGCAGGTGCTTCGTCGGCGGCAGCCTCTTCGGCGGGCGCTTCGTCAGCAACAACTTCGTCAGCAGGTGCTTCGTCAGCAGCGGCTTCGGTCACGACGTCCTCTGCGACAACGTCAGCGACGTTCTCAACGACATCTTCCGAAACTTCCGAAGCGGTCTCGACGACGTCGTCAGCAGGTGCAGCAGCCGGTGCGGCTTCTTCAACCTTCTTCTCGACGCGGGGACGAACAACCGACTTCTTCTTGGTGTCCTCTTCGAAGACGACCTTGGCGTCCTTGGTGAGGATCATGTTCTTGGCGTTCTTGTCACCCTTGAACTTTCCCCAGTCTCCCGAGAGCTTGAGGAGCGCGAGGACCTGCGGCGACGGCTGAGCGCCGACCGAGAGCCAGTACTGCGCGCGGTCCGAGTTGATCTCGATGAACGAGGGGTGCTCGGTGGGGTGGTACTTGCCGATTTCTTCAATCGAGCGGCCATCGCGCTTGGTGCGCGAGTCTGCCACGACGATGCGGTAGTGAGGCGAACGGATTTTTCCGAGTCGCTTGAGGCGGATTTTGACAGCCACAGTTCTCCAATGAGTATTTGCGATGGTTACGCACCGAGATTCAGGCGTGGGGACACCCGTTTCCGGAAGCAGGACGCCATTTCGTAGGTTTAGAGGGTCCTACGACATGGACACAAGGTCCAAGTCTGCCAGAAAAAGCTTGTCCGCGCCAATCAGGAACGGCGGGACCACCAGACGCCGAACAACGCAATTCCCCCGCCGACGAGCGCGAGCGGGTGTGCGGCCTCGCCGAGGATGAGGAATGACTCGACGACGACGAGCGGCGGGACGAGATATGTGGCGACACCGAGCTGGCTGGCTGGCATGCGCGTGAGCGCATAACCCCAGAGTCCGTAGCCGAGTGCGGTGGGAATTGCACCGAGCCAGATGACACCGAGCACGGCGTCGAGCGGCGCTGATGCGACCGTCTGGGCTGCGGACGGCAACCAGAAAACCAACGGGATCACCGAAATCACGGCCCCGAGGAACGTCACTTGCGCGGACGAAATTCTCTTGAGCGCGGGCTTTTGCGTGAGGACGCCGATGGCGTACGTCACCATGGCGACGAGAGCCCACAGGATTCCGACGATGCTGAAGGACTCGCTCGACGACGTTGCCCACGCGATGAGCCCGACACCGACCAGAGCGATGATGGCACCGCCCAGCAGGTTGCGCGGGACGGATTCCTTGAGGAAGACCGCTGCGCCGATGGCGATGAGCAGAGGCCCGATGTTGACGAGGAACGACGCCGTCCCCGCATCGATGGTTTGCTCTGCGGTGTTGAGAGCGATGATGTACGTCGTGAACCAGCCCAACCCGAAGACCGAGATGAGAAGCCACTCGCGGGCGTTGGGGCGAACCCACTTTGTGCCGATGAGCAAGAGTGCGAGAAGCGGGATGGCGACGAGTTGGCGCAAAAGCGCGAGTTCCACCGGCTGAAAAACGTGAATCGTCGCTCGGATGACGACGAACGCACTCGACCACGACAGCAGCGTTCCGACGATGGCGGCGAGCAACGGAAGCGGCAGGCCGCGGCGTTCGGTCACAGTCCGCCGCGTTCGAGAAGTTTGCGCATGGTCTCCATGTCCTTGTCGGACGGCGCTTCGGCGGGGGCTCCGCCGGTTCCGAACGCACCACCCGGAACGACAGGGGCTGACGCGATCGCGGCGTTCTCAGCGGCTCGCTTCGCGGGATTACCCGACTTCGAGCCCTTCTTCTTGACCGGCTTCGCCTTGCCACCGCGGGCACCCGGCATCGGACCCATTCCAGGAATGTTTGGTGTGCCGCCGCGTGCAACGGTCTTCATCATCTTGGCTGCAGCTTCGAATCGGTTGACGAGCGCGTTGACCTCGGTCACCGTCGTTCCTGAACCCTTCGCGATGCGAAGTCGTCGTGACCCGTTGAGCAACTTCGGGGTGTCCCGCTCTGCTGGAGTCATCGACCGAATGATCGCCTCGGTCCGATCGATTTCCTTCTCGTCGAAGTTCTCGATCTGCTGCTTCATCTTGCCCGCGCCGGGAAGCATCCCGAGCATGCCCTTCATCGACCCCAACTTGCGGACCTGCTGAAGTTGTTCGAGGAAGTCGGCGAGGGTGAACGAATCGGTCGCGAGTTTCTCGGCGACCTTGGCGGCCTCGTCCTCGTCGAAGTTCTTCTGTGCCTGTTCGATGAGGGTGAGAATGTCACCGAGATCGAGGATTCGGCTGGCCATGCGGTCGGGGTGGAACGGTTCGAGCGCGTCGAGCGTCTCCCCCGTCGAGGCGAAAACGATGGGGCGGTTGGTGAGCCCGCGCACGGACAGTGCGGCACCACCGCGCGCATCGCCGTCAAGTTTTGTCAGGACGACACCGGTGAAGTCGACACCGTCCTGGAAAGCCTTGGCGGTGACGACGGCGTCCTGGCCGATCATCGAGTCGAGAACGAACAGGACCTCGTCCGGGTCGGTCGCGTCGCGCACCGCGCGCGCTTCCTTCATCAACGCTTCGTCAACGCCCAAACGCCCCGCGGTGTCGATGATGACCGTGTCGAACTGCTTTTGCTTGGCGAACTTGACGCCGTCCTTCGCGACCGAGACGGGGTTTCCCTTGCCGTTTCCCGGTTCTGGCGCGAAAATCTCGACCCCGGCTTGTTCGGCAACGACGGTCAACTGCGTCACGGCATTGGGACGCTGAAGGTCACACGCGACGAGGACGGGGGTGTGCCCCTGCGCCTTGAGGTACTTCGCGAGTTTGCCCGCGAACGTGGTCTTTCCCGAACCCTGAAGTCCCGCAAGCATGATGACCGTCGGCGGGGTCTTGGCAAACGTCAGTTGCGCAGTCTCGCCACCGAGAATCGCAATGAGTTCTTCATTGACGATCTGCACGACCTGCTGAGCGGGGTTGAGCGCCTTGTTGACATCGTCGGCCAGCGCGCGATCGCGCACCTTGCCCGTAAAGTCTTTGACAACCTCGAGCGAGACATCGGCTTCGAGAAGTGCACGGCGAATTTCACGAACGGTTCCGTCGACGTCTGCCGCGCTCAGCTTCCCCTTGGTGCGCAGGCTAGATAGCGCAGAGGTGAGACGTTCAGAAAGCGAACCAAAGACGGCCATGATTCAACCAGATTAGTCGGCGGCGGCGTGTTCGAGACGCAGTTCGCGGTAGTGGGCGGCGTTGCGTTCAATCGACGCGACCTCGTCGTCGGTCAATTCGCGGCGCACTTTGCCCGGGACGCCCGCAACGAGCGAGCGCGGCGGGATGACAGTTCCTTCAAGGACGACCGTTCCGGCGGCAATGAGTGACTGGTCACCGATGACAGCTCCGGACAACACCGTGGCGTTCATTCCGATCAGGCAGTCGTCACCAATCGTGCATCCGTGGATCACAGCGGCGTGACCAATCGAGACATTGCGACCGACAATCGTCGGCATTCCCGTGTCGCAGTGAACAGCGACGTTGTCCTGAATGTTCGAGCCATCGCCGAGAATGATGGCGTCGACGTCTGCGCGCAGAACGGCCCCGAAAAACACGGACGCCTCGGACCCGATGGTGACCTTGCCGACGAGAGTCGCGTTGGGGGCAACCCACGCGTCAGCCGAGACGACCGGATCGAAACCGCCAAACGAACGCTTCATGAGGTCAAGGCTAGGCGGTTAGTCCAGCAATTGGCGGACAAACACGTGCGGAGTGAAGCCCGTGAGGTCGTCGATCCCCTCGCCCTGGCCGACGAGTTTGACGGGGATGGTCGACTGCTCTTGCACGGCAAAGACGAATCCACCGCGGGCACTGCCGTCGAGTTTCGTCAGAACGAGTCCCGTGACACCCGCCTGTTCGAGGAAAGCTTCCGCCTGGTTCAAGCCGTTCTGACCCGTCGTCGCATCGAGGACGAGGAGGACTTCGGCGATGGGGACCAGTTTCTCGACAACGCGCTTGATCTTGCCCAATTCGTCCATCAGTCCGGACTTGGTGTGAAGACGACCGGCAGTGTCGATGATGACGATGTCGTGGCCCTCGGCGATCGCGCGTTCCACGGTTTGGTAAGCGACGGCCGCCGGGTCTTGCCCGTCCACCGTGGGGCGAACGACGTCGACTCCGGCGCGTTCAGCCCAGGTCGCCAACTGTTCGACCGCGGCTGCACGGAACGTGTCAGCGGCGCCGACGATGACGCGCTTGCCGCGCGTGGCGATGAACTTGGCCAGCTTGCCGATGGTCGTCGTCTTGCCGACGCCGTTGACGCCGACGACGAGCACAACTGCCGGCTGGCCGGGAGACGACTTGAGCTTCAGTGTCGGGTCGAACTTCGCAAGCCGCTCTTCGAGAACCTCGCCGAGGATGCGTCGAAGATCATCGGTGTCGAGCGTCGCCGAGATGTCGGCAACCTTGTGAACAGCTTCGATGGTTTCCTCGGTCACTGTCGGACCGAAGTCCGCCTGCAACAGAGTGTCCTCGAGGTCTTCCCAGTCCTGCTGCTCGACAACGCGCGCACCCGAGAACAGGTTCTTGAACGCCTTGCTGAACGACCAGGCCACGGTTAGCCCTCCGTCGCCGCGACGACGCGTTGACCGACGACAGCTGAGACACCGTCGCCACGCATCGAGACACCGTAGAGCGCGTCCGCGATTTCCATCGTGCGCTTCTGGTGGGTGATGACGATCAACTGCGACGATTCGCGCAACTGTTCGAAGACCGTGAGAAGTCGACCGAGGTTGGCGTCGTCCAGCGCGGCTTCGACCTCGTCAAGAATGTAGAACGGCGAAGGGCGCGCCTTGAAGATGGCGACGAGCAGCGCGACGGCGGCAAGCGATCGCTCTCCACCGGACAGCAGCGACAAGCGCTCGATCTTCTTGCCGACGGGCTTCACCGACACCTCGATGCCCGTCGTCAACGGGTTGTCGGGGTCGGTCAGGGTCAGGTGGCCAGAACCGCCGGGGAACAGAATCGGCAGGATCTCGTCGAACGCCGCCTTGGTGTCGCGGAACGCGTCGATGAAGATGACCTGCATCTTCTCGTCCAGTTCTTCAATGATCTGGATGAGGTCGGTGCGGGTCTTGTCGAGGTCAGCGAGTTGTTCGACGAGGAACGTGTGGCGCTGCTCGAGAGCGGAAAACTCTTCGAGTGCCAGCGGGTTGACGCGACCCAACTGGTCGTACGCGCGCTCGGCGTTCTTCAGACGCACCTCTTGCTCGGTGCGATTGAAGACGATCGGGTCGCCCTCGAGTTGCGGGACGAGCGTCTCGGGGCCGTACTCGGCGACGAGGACCTCTTCGATGAGGCCCAGGTCCTCTGCTGCCTTCTCGAGCAGATTCGACAGGTGCAACTTCTTCTCGTAGATCTGCATCTCGAGTCCGTGGACGCCGTCGGTCACCGAATTGAGGCGAGTACGAAGTTCGCCTTCCTTGGTGCGAAGTTCTGTCAACTGGTTCGCACTCTCGGCGCGGACGCGCTCGGCTTCGGCAAGTTTGATCTGCGCCTCAGAGACGCTCGCGTCGAGGGCGTCGAGAATCGGAGGAATCTCGGCCGCGACCGATTCGGCGTTCTGCAACTGCGCACGGCGCTGAACTCGTTGGGCCGCGCGGTCGGCTGCTGCCTGGCGGTCGGCTTCCAGCGTGCGCGCCATTTCTTCGGCACGGTCACGTTCGCTGCGAACTCGTTCGCGAATGGTTTCCATCTCGATGCGGATCTGAACCTCGGCCGTGCGAGCGGTTTCGAGAGCGGCGAGAGCACCTTCACGAGCGCTGGCGTCGAGGGTCGGCTTCGGCTGGCCCTGGAAGACCTCGAGAGCGCGGACGGCCTCGCCAAGGTTCGCTTCGGCTTCGTCGACGGCCGCCGCCGACTTCTCGATGGTGGCGGTGATGCGGTCGATTTCGCTTCCGGCCGCTTCGGCCTGGGCGCGAAGTCGCGATGACGCCGAAATCAGTTCTGCGTTGCGGGCATCGGCGGCGCGAAGGTCAGCCAGTGCCGTTGACGCGATCGACTTGGCCGTCGCGAGGTCGTCCCGAAGGCGCTCGAGCGCGTTGCGGTTGCGCTCGATGTCCGTAGAAACCTTCTCGAGTCGCTTCTGCGCATCGTCGCGCTCACCCGCGAGTTCGATGCGCGACTGCTGTGCACCGTTTCCGCCGCGAAGAACGAAACGAGTGAGAACTTCACCGGCACGAGTCACGACGGTTGCCGAGTCGGCAAGACCAGCCGAGACGATTGCCGGCCAACCGGCACGTGCGGCGTCCAGGTCAGCGGCGATATACGTGGTCGAGAGAACGCCGCGGATACCCGCCGGGCCGTCAACAACCGAGGCGGCAGATTCCAGTCCCGCGATGTCCCGAACGGTTGGGGCAGCGCCGTCGGTCTCTGCGAGAACGACCTCGACACGGCCGGCATTGGTTTCGGTCGCGTGCGCAAGTGCGTCGAGTGCCGAGTCGCGAGTGTCCGCCAGGATCGCATCCGCAAGTCCGCCCAGAGCGGCTGCGATGGCTGCTTCGTAGCCAGACTTCACGGTGATGTTGTCGGCGACGAGTCCGCGGATTCCGCGACGACCGGTTACCGAGTCACGTCCGTCACGCGATTCGAGAGCCTGCGACAGCGCGGAGACACGCGCGGCCAGAGCATCGCGCTCGCGCTCCTGTGTGTGCAATTCGTCGCGGGCCGCGTCGAACTGCGACTGCAAGGTCAAGACCTTCGCGTCAGCCGTGGTGACGGCCTCTTCGAGGTCCTTGTTTGTTCCGCCATCAGGTGCGTCGATTTCGGCCAGCGCCGATTCCGCTTCCGTCAGTCGGATTCGAGCCGCTTCGCGCGAGTTCTCGTTACGAAGTTGCTCACCCTGTGCACCGGCAACGCGAGAACGGGCGAGGTCGATTCGACCCTCGAGGTTCGCACGGTCGATGTCGTACTGGGTGATCTTCTGACCCTGTTCGGCGATGTCCTGGTCGACGGTGTCGAGTTTTGCGGCGGCCGTTGCGGTCCACGCTGCGGCGGAACCGACGCGCGATTCGATCTCGGTCAATTGAGCTTCGAGCGACGCGACTTCGACGCGAGCTGCATCGACCATCTCGTCCGAGATCGCCAGCAGCGGCGTGGCCTCGGCGATGTCCTGCGACAACAATGTGATGCGGTCGCGGATGATTTGGTTGAGCGTGCGGAAACGTTCGCGAACGGACTCAAGGTCAAAGGCAACGCGGCGAACACCGTCAAGCGAATCCGACGTGAGTTCCTGTTCCAGCATGCGAAGGCGCAGAGTCACCTGTTCCAACTGCTCCGTGACGACAATACGTTCCGTCTGGCGTTCCGATTCACTGCGCTGGTGGTCGTCGATGTCACGACGTAGCGAGACAACGTCGTCGGCCAGAATGCGAGCGCGCGCATCGCGAACGACAGCGGCGATGTTCTGGGCCTCGCGGGCTACTTCGGCCTGCTTGCCGAGGGGCTTGAGCTGACGACGGATTTCGCCGGAGAGGTCCGTCAGGCGCGTGAGGTTCGCCTGCATCGCGTCGAGTTTGCGGACCGTCTTTTCCTTGCGGCGACGGTGCTTGAGAATTCCGGCTGCCTCTTCGATGAAGCCGCGGCGGTCCTCAGGGGTTGCCTGCAAAACGGTGTCGAGTCTGCCCTGACCGACGATGACGTGCATCTCGCGGCCAAGTCCAGAGTCGGACAAAAGTTCCTGAACGTCGAGAAGTCGGCACGATTCGCCGTTGATCGCGTACTCGCTCTGGCCACTTCGGAACAAGGTTCGCGAGATGGTGACCTCGGTGTAGTCGATCGGCAGAGCGCCGTCCGAGTTGTCGATTGTGAGGACGACCTCGGCACGACCCAGCGGGCCACGCGTCGACGTTCCCGCGAAGATGACGTCTTCCATCTTGCCGCCGCGAAGAGTCTTCGCACCCTGCTCGCCCATGACCCACGCGAGGGCGTCGACGACGTTGGACTTGCCTGAACCGTTCGGACCGACGACAGCGGTCACGCCGGGCTCGAAGTCGAAGGTGGTCGGCTGAGCGAACGACTTGAAGCCCTTGAGAGTCAGGGACTTCAGGTGCATGGGTTCTATTATCCCTGAGCGCCACTTGCCCGCGGAACAGTGCCACAATGAATGTCAGACCACCCCGGAGAGGCCCGTGATGTTGCGCACCGTTTCACGTTCGATGCTTGTCGCACTCGCGACGACCTTTGCCCTCCTCAGCGGCGTGCTGACCGCCTCACCCGCGAGCGCCGCCGGAGTGTATGTCGAGGGAACCGACCGCGCCGCACTGCTGTTCGACCCGATGAAGATTGTCGACGTTGACCTTCAGATTCCCGAGGCTTCGCTCGATGCTCTCAAGACTCAAACAATGTGCGGCACGTTGCCCTATCAAGACGCGACCTTGACGTTAACGACTGACACGGCAACGTTCGGGCCGATGGAAGTTGGCGTGCGCTTCAAGGGTTGCTACGGATCGTGGCGTGAATGGGACCAGAAGCCTGGTTGGAAGATCAAGATTAACAAGGTCAGTGGTCAGAACATCCTTGGGCTGAAGAAACTCACCCTGAACAACATGGTGCAGGACGGGACCCAGATTCACGAGGCACTGGCGTACCGCCTGTTCCGTGCGATGGGTGTCGCGGCGTCACGCGTCGGCTACGCGTCGGTCACCATGAACGGGCTCGACTACGGGACGTACCTGAACATCGAGACCCTGGACTCGGTTGCTCTTGCCCGTTGGTACGGCGCGAACAACACCCTGCACCTCTATGAGGGCGCCTACGGCCAGGACCCAACGAACGGCCGCGAATGGGAGTTCGAGATTGATGAGGGCGCAACAGACAACATCGACGACCTCGTCGCTCTCTCAGCCGCCAACGAGTTGACCGGGACCGCATGGTGGACGGCGATTCAACGGCGCGCCAACATGAACCAGATGACGTCCGAGTGGGCGACGGAGTATTACCTGCGTCACTGGGACGGGTACATCACGCGCAATAACTACTACCTGCACTCGACTCTTGACGGCAAGTTCACGATGTTGCCCTGGGGTTCGGACCAGACCTTCGCGGATCCCGGCTGGGACGAGGTAATCAACTCGCCCGACGGCATCATGCAGGAGCGCTGCATGACGGTCAAGCCCTGCTTGGACCTTTATGCGGCGAACGTCGTCAAGGTCAAGAACCTCGCCAATTCGCTTCGCCTTGACACGATGGCGACCGCCGTCGGCGGGGTCGTTGACTCGTGGGGCGTCTCGGAAACCAAATCGTGGATCACCGAACGCCGATCGAGCGTCGGGGCGTGGATTGCCGACAACACCGTTGAGCGCCCGACTGCCACGATTCGTCGGAACGGAACACAAACTGTTCAGTCGTGGGCCGCACCGAATTCACACGGGCTCACCATCACCAAGTACCAGGTTGGAGTCAAGCGCGCCGGAGTCTGGAGGTACTACACGACGACTGCACGAACGTTCACGTTTGCGCACCCTCGACGCGCGACCATGCTGTTCCGCGTCCGTGCTCTCAAAGCACTCGGTTACGGCGAATGGTCAACGTCGCTGAGCGGCCGTCGAAACTAGCGCCGACGCCGCTGGCATTTCGGGCAGAAGTGCGACGAGCGGTTTTGCCACGGTTCACGAATGATTGCAGTTCCGCACCTCGGACACGGTCGACCCGTCTGGCCATAAGCGTTGAGTGAGACATCGAAGTAGCCGGATTCACCGTTGACGTTCACATACAGCGAATCGAACGAGGTTCCCCCGACGTCGAGCGCCCCGCGCATGACGTCCCGGACTGCTGCAAGCAACTCGCGGTACGTTGCCGCCGAGATTCGATCTGCCGGAGTTGCGTAGTGCACCTTCGCCGCCCACAGAGCCTCATCGGCGTAGATGTTTCCGATTCCCGAGACCAATTCCTGGTTGAGGAGCGTGTTCTTCACGGCGACCGTGCGCTTTCGCAGCCGTCGAATCAGGGCTTCGTCATCGAAAACCGGGTCGAGAATGTCACGCGCGATGTGGGCGACCTGGCTAGGCAAATCGATGGAATCAGAACCGAAGCCCGCCGCGAGACCATCAGCGGTGGGTGCGGTTGCATCGAGTGCGAGCGAGCCGAAGAGGCGCTGGTCGTGAAAGGACACGGGAGGACGATCGGCAAGCAACAGTCGGACGCGTTCGTGTTTGGGGGAATCGTCGCCAAGAACGCGAATCTGGCCACTCATCCCCAGGTGCACGACCAGAGCGTCCCCCGAGTCCAGCGGGCACCACATGAACTTGCCGCGACGAATGGCCGCGACAACCGTCGACCCCGCGAGCCGAGTGGCGAAATCATCAGCCGACCCCGGGTGGCGTTTGAGTGCTCGAGCGTCAAAGACCGTCACGGCATCGATGCGTGCGCCGACGAGGTGTCGGTCCAGCCCTCGGCGGACAACTTCGACCTCGGGAAGTTCGGGCACGGCTACTTCGCCGTCAGTGCGGTCCAGGCCGCGAGAGCAGCAACGCCCTCGGCGGCCTTCTTGCTCGTGCCTTTGCCTGTTCCCATCGCCACGTCGTCAATCGTGACGGTGGCGACGAATCGGCGTGCGTGGTCCGGCCCCGCCGTTTCAATCGAATACACGGGCTTGCCGATGTTTCGGCGATCACACAACTCCTGCAATTCCGTCTTTGGTTCCATAGATGCGCCGAACCGGTCCACCTCGTCGAACAACGGTGACACGAGACGCAACGTCAGCGCCGTCGCAGCGTCTTGTCCGACCGACAGGTACGTGGCGCCGATGATCGACTCGATGACGTCGGCGAGGATGGACGACTTCTCGGAACCGCCCGTCGAGATTTCGCCGTTGCCGAGTCGAATGAACGGACCCAGGTCAATCCGACGCGCGATCTCGGCGAGCGCAACGGTCGACACGAGAGCGGCGCGACGCTTGGCGAGGTCGCCCTCGGGAAGGTCGGCGAATCGCTCGAAAAGTTCGATCGTGACGACCTGTTGCAGGACGGCGTCACCCAGGAACTCGAGTCGTTCATAGTGTCCGCCACCGTGCTCGTACGCAAACGACCGATGAGTCAGGGACTGTTCGAGCAACTCGGCCGGAATCTCAACGCCAATCACCCCTGCCAGTTCGGCGGGGTTTCGGAAGACGGGTGTGCTTGTCATGGAAAAGAAACAGCGCGCCGCAGGTTTGAACCCCGGCGCGCTGTCAACGTCCTGATTTAGGCGTCGGCGACCTTGCGGCCCTTGTATTCAAGGAAGAGTTCGGTGCCGACCGAGTCCGTGACCATCTTCGCGCGGTGCGGGAGGCTGTACACGGTACGTCCGTTTTCAACAGTCTTGACGAGCTTGGGGGCTTCCGCCTTCCACTGCGAACGACGCGAGCGAGTGTTGGATCGCGACTGTTTGCGCTTGGGAACTGCCATGGTTATGTCCTCTTCTTGGCGGCCGGTTTGCTGGCCGTGGTCTTGTCGGTGGAAGTGAGAGCCTCCAGCGCCGCCCACCGCGGGTCGATGGTGGTGGCGTTCTGTTCACGCGGTTCCGTCAGCTTCTCGCCCGTTTCCGGGTCAAGACCAAGACAGTCCTCGTCACAGAGTGGTTGGAACGGCAATGACAACACCACCGCGTCTCGAACCAACTGTTCACAATTCACGTGATTATCGTGAACAGAAAATTCAAGTTCCTCCGTAGGAGAATACGCGAAAAGTTCCTGAAATTCCACTTGGACGGGAACGTTAACGGATTCGAGGCAGCGAACACACTCGGCGACCGCGGTTGTGTCGATGTCGGCGGACACCAGAATGCCGTCGTGAAGGCCCTCGAGGCGCAGATCCACCGAAACTGTGTGACCCTTGTCGACGTAGGCAACGCCTTCACCCCAACGCTCGACGAGCTTCTCGTCGAGGTGGACTTCGCGCTCGTCACCGATGCGGTGCGAGACGTCAAACACGCTGACGACGAAGGGGTCGGTTGGGTGATTTTTCACCCTCTCAGGTTACCCGCGATTTAGACGAAGTCGCCCGACTCCATGAATCGCGAGACGGCAGCGGGAACATAAGGCGAGACGTCTCCGCCGAGCGCCGCGACTTGTCGAACCAACGACGACGACACGTGGTTGTGCGCGGGGTCGGGAAGCAGGAACACCGTCTCTACCTTGGCGAGGTCGCGGTTGACGATCGCCATGGGGGTTTCGTAGGTCACGTCGGCTTCGGAGCGGATTCCCTTGACCAGGACCGTCGCGCCAACTTCTTGGCAATAATCGACGAGCAGACCGACGCTCCAACTGGTGACGACGACGCGGTCAGCGATGCCCGCGTCCCGCAACGACGCCTCGATCAATTCGAGTCGACGTGCGACGGGAAGCATTGCAGTCTTTGCCGGGTTGTGCACGACGACTACGTGCACCTCGTCGAAAATGTTGCGCGCGCGTTCAATGACGTCGAGATGACCAAGGGTCACCGGGTCGAACGAGCCGGGCACAACAGCGAGCGAAGACATGCCCCCAGCGTATCGGCGGGATTCGGCGCCGTCACGCTTTGCCGAGGAACTCGCGTTCGCGTTGCGACAGACGTCTATCTACCGCGTCGCGAAGTGCCGGGTATGCCCCAAGGCTGGGGTCCGCGGTCACGAGCGGTTCTGCTGCCTCGCGCGCTGCTTCGATGACGGGTCCGTCGATTGCAACCCTCAGCAGCACGAGGCCACTTCGCCCGCCCGACTGGCGTTCGCCGAGGACATCACCTTCGCGTCGGAGTTCAAGGTCCTTCTGCGCGAGTTCGAATCCGTCAAGCGTCGAAGCCACCGCGTCGACGCGTTCACGCGCGAGCGTTCCGTCCTCGGCGGATGTCACGAAGAGTGCGAGCCCTGGCAAGCCTCCGCGACCAACGCGACCGCGCAACTGGTGAAGCTGGCTGACGCCGAATCGATCGGCATCAAGCACGACCATCGTGGACGCGTTGGGAACGTCAACGCCAACTTCGATGACGGTTGTGGCGACCAGCACATCGATCTCGCCAGCCGCGAACGCACGCATCGTCGCGTCCTTTTCGTCGCCCGACATGCGGCCGTGAAGCGGCTCGACCCGTCGGCCGGGCAGTGCAGCGCGGGCAATGGGAAGCGTCTCGGTCACGGAATGACGAGGAGTCGCCACGGGGGCGTCGTCCAACAACTCCGCCTCTGAGTCATCCGTCGTCGCGTCAATCGCCGAACAAACGACGAACCCCTGACGACCGAGGGCAAGTTCTTCAGCAAGTCGACTCCAGACGCGCGGCCACCAGCCGGGTTTGTCCGCGAGAGGCACGACGTGCGATTCGATCGGCGCACGCCCGACGGGCATCGTGCGAATCGTCGAGATGTCCAAATCGCCGAACACCGTCATCGCCACCGTTCGCGGGATGGGTGTCGCCGTCAGGACGAGAGTGTGAGGGGACGTCCCCTTCTGGCGAAGTGTGTCGCGCTGTTCGACGCCGAATCGGTGTTGCTCGTCGATGACGACCAGAGCAAGGTCGTTGAACTGCACCGACGCCGACAACAGGGCGTGCGTCCCGATAACGAATCGTGCGGTGCCACTGGCAATCGCAAGGTTGGCGCGCTTCTTCTCGGCCGCGGGAAGACTGCCAACGAGGAGCGTCGGGTTGAGGTCATCTGCCAGAGCACCGAGTGTCGCGACGATGGATCGCGCGTGCTGAGTCGCGAGGACTTCGGTCGGCGCAATCAGGGCGGCCTGTCCCCCGTCCTCGATTGCCGTCAACATCGCACGGATGGCGACGAGGGTCTTTCCGGAACCGACCTCTCCCTGGACGAGTCGGTGCATCGGGTGCGCTTGCGCCATGTCGCCGTCGATTTCCGCGCCGACGGACTTTTGGTCGGGAGTCAGTTCGTACGGCAACGCCGAATCGAACGCTGAACGCAGCGCTGCCGGGGTTCGTGGAACAGAGGCGGCAGCCTTGGATCGCGCGCGGTCACGAAGCAGCGCCGTCTGAACAAGGAACGCCTCGTGGAAACGAAGTGTCTCGCGGGCAGTCCTCCAATCAGCGTGGACTTCAGGTCGGTGGATGGCCAATAGCGCGTCGCGCAGGGACAGAAGTTTGTTGTCCCGACGCACCGATTCGGGGATGGGGTCGGCGAGTTCGGGCAACACATCGAGAACGACCCCGACCGACTTTGCGATCTGCCAGGACGCCACGGTGCTCGTCGCCGGATAAATGGGAATCGGCGTCGAGGCCCACTTCGCCGCGAGTTCGTCGCTGACTTCCGCTTCCTCGTCGAACAACTCGTAATCGGGGTGTGTCAGTTGACGAGCCCCGCGGAACTCGGTGACCTTGCCCGCGAAGATGCCTCGCGCACCAGGACGCAAGTCACGCGCACGCCAAGCCTGATTGAAGAACGTGAGTGACAAACGCCCTGTTCCGTCGGTCAGGATGACCTCAAGCAGAGACCCTTTGCGGCCGTTCATCGGTCGATTGTTGACACGAACCACCTCAGCGACAATCGTCACCGACTCGTCGAGCGGCAAGGCATCGAGTGCACTCAATTCGCCGCGCTCGGCGTATCGACGGGGGTAGTGTCCGAGGATGCCGCCGACGGTGTCGTATCCAAACGCACGCGACAGGGCTTTCGCCGTCTTGTCGCCGAGCAACTGCACAAGCGGCAGGTCGCGGAAGTCGGCGGGTTCGGGCACACGCTCACGCTACCGTTGAGCCCCCACGTTTCCGACGATTGGCGGTGGCGCCGATAGCCTTAACGCGTGACGAGAATCATTGCGGGAACCGCCGGTGGGCGAACCATTTCTGTCCCGCCATCGGGAACACGCCCAACGAGCGATCGCGTTCGCGAGGCGATCTTCTCGCGCGTCGAATCCCGGACGGACATCATGGGTGCGCGCGTGCTCGACCTGTTTGCGGGAAGCGGCGCCTTGGGTCTCGAAGCCGCGTCACGCGGCGCCTCACGCATCGACTTGGTCGACAATTCGGACAAGGCCGTTGCGGTGATGAACAAGAACATCGCCATCATCCAGTCGTCGGTGCCGAATGCGACAATGAAGGCACACCGCGTTTCGGCGGTCGCCTTTCTCGAAGCCTCCGTCGCCGAATGGGACATCGTGTTCATCGATCCGCCTTATGACCACGGCAACGCGGTGCTCGAACGCACTCTGGAGGTTCTCCTCCCACGTCTCGCCGAGGACGCTCTCGTTGCGGTCGAGCGGTCAACCCGAGATGTCGAACCCACGTGGCCCACTGGATATGACGTGCTGACGCCCAAGGCGTATGGCGAGACGACCGTTTACTGGTTGTCGGCCGAGTAGTCCGCGAACGGATCCCAGCCGCCACGCGCGTCGAACGGGACGCCGTCGACCAAAACGCCTTCTCCGGGGGCGACGCGCCCGATGACGCGGAAGCCCGAGGGCACAGTCGCGCGCGGCGGGAAACACGCCAACATGGCATGGTCTTCGCCGCCGGTCAGGGCGTCAATCGACCCGACGGCCGCGAGATCGAAATCGATTGCGACTCCGCTGGCAACCGCGATTCGGCGGGCATCAAGCACGAGACCGTCAGAAACATCCATCATTGCGCTGGCACCGGCAAGTGCGGCGGCACGACCAGCCGCGATGGGCGGTTCGGGGCGCAGTTGAGCCGCGATGTCGAGCGGGTGTGACGCCCACAGTTCCGCGACAGCCACTGGGTCGGGGACACCATCCGTCAGCGCGTTCGTCAGCAACAGATCGAGACCGCGCTTGGCGTTACCCAGTTCGCCGGCGACAGCGACCTGGTGCCCGATCTGGGCGCCCGATCGCGTGACGGGCTCGACGCCATCGAATTCTCCTGTTGCGGTGACCGCCAGCATGACTACTGGACCGTGTGACAGGTCGCCCCCGACGACACCACAGCCGGGCGCGAGCACAGCAGCGGCGTCACGGAAACCGCGTGCGATGTCCTCGGCAAAGGTGACCGGTGTCGTTGCTGGCGCCGCCAGGCCAACGACGAGTGCTGTTGGCGTCGCGCCCATCGCCGCAACATCCGCAAGGTTCGTCGCGCACGCCTTCCACCCGATGTCATACCCGGTCGACAGGCCGATGATGAAGTCGGGTCCCTCGATCATGAGGTCGGTTGTCAGCGGAACGTGTCCACCGGGGACGTTGACGACCGCGCAGTCGTCTCCTGGTCCGAGGATGGTTCGAGAGGATTCGGGAAGCAGCGGAAAGATGCGCGCGAGAGTCTCGCCTTCGCCCAGGTCGCCGATAGTTTCCGCGGAACCGCTCATAGAACAACGGTAACCTGAAAGCGATGTTTGCACGTCTCGCTGTCCCCAGCCTCGCCCTGGTCACGTTGTTGGCCGGCTGTGCGAGCGCCGTGCCGTTGCAACCAGCGGAGGGCGCGAACGATCCGGCATGCGCCGAGGTCATGGTCCGACTTCCCGATTCCGTCGCCGGCTTGGCTCGTCGCACGACGAACGCGCAGTCGACCGGCGCGTGGGGAGAACCCGCCGCGGTCATCCTGCGGTGCGGTCTGCCAGAAACCGGACCTTCCGAACTCCCGTGTTTCACCGTGAACGGAATCGACTGGCTGCGTGACGATTCGAAGGCGCCGATCTACACGTTCATCACGTTTGGGCGCTCCCCCGCGACGGAACTCGTCGTCGATTCCAACAACGCGAGCGGTGTTGACGCGGTTGATGCTGTCGGAACAGCTGTCGGTGCTATCCCCGCGACCTCGAAGTGCTTGTCGTCCGAGGACGTCTTCGGCGACTAAAGCCCGAGCAACTTGGCGGAAATGCCGCCGGCTGCGCGCAGCGCAACTCCTCCGCCGTGTCCGGCCTGGGGGAAAACAACTCTACGGTCGCGCGCCTCGGTGAGCGCGTCTCGGAGGACCGTCAACGCGGGGTGCTTAGGCGCCCACAGGTACAGGGACAGCGCGCCCGGGATCGAGTTGACCTCGTTGACGAACAGCTCGCCCGACTTTTCATCGAGCAAGAGGTCGACACGGACTATGCCTGTGAGGCGCGTCACGTCGGCAACAGCCTTCGCCAACTCGGCAGCCTTGTCATGGATGGAGGCGGGGTAGTTCGCAGGGAATTCACGCGGTGCGCTGGACAAACCCGCTTCAGAGCCCGAACCACCTGCGAGGTACTTCTCGGCGTAGGAATAGAGACCGGATTCACCGCCACCACGAAGTGGCTTTTCGAGGTCCGTGATCTCGAGCGCGGGGAACGTGCGGAAACCGACGTTGAGGTCGACGAGTTCCGGGCGGTACGGCTCGAGGACGGCGCCGTTCTTGAGGTGCGGCGAATTCTTGGCGAGAGCACGCGCGGTGGCCAGGTCGTCAGCAATCTCGATGCCAATGGACGAACCGCCGAAGCGTGGCTTGACGATGTACGGTCCAGCGAATCCAGGGTCAACGGCATCCGAGACTGCGCGGCGCTGAAGTGCGGGAATCCCGGCAGATTCCATCAACCCGCCAAACGCCAACTTGTCCATACCGACCGCACCCGCGAACAGCGTCGAACCGGTGGCTGGAATGCCCATCGCGTCGAAGATTGCGGCGGCTCCTCCGCCCTCGCCTGTTCCACCGTGGAAGCAGAGCAGAGCGGATTCGATGTCGAGCACGCCAGAGCCGAACGACTTCTTCGTGGCGAAACCGGGTTCGGGTGACAAGCGGACCTCGAGAGGCTTCGAACCCTTAGGAGCGCCCTCCAGGTAATCCTTGGCTTCGGTGCCGTTCGGAACGAGGAACCATTCGCCAGACGGTGCCCAGTAAATGGGGTGGACGGAATCGCCCGCACCCGTCAGCACGCGCTCGGCCTGAAGTCCCGTGAGAATCGAGATCTCGTGTTCGGGGCTCGGCCCACCAAACACCACGGCCCAGGGTGCGTTGCTCATCGGGGTCCTGTCTCGCTCCCCCGCCCCGGAGCTGTCAGTTACGCGTAATGATCGGGCAGGTCGTTTTCTACGAGAATAACGCCCGTCGCGCCCGCACGCTGGAGGGCTTCGCCCATCGCGTCGGTGCGTTTCGCGAAAACCTTCGCGGACGGGTGCCCCGAAACGAGCGCTTTGCGGTTGGTGAAACCAACAACAAACAGTTCGCCGCCGACCGAATGTATCTGCTCTGCGAAGGCGCGATTGCGTTCGGCTTGGACCGAACCGAGTTCGATCATGCCCGGCGTGACGACGATGAATGCGCCGCTGCGTTCCTTCGCCATCGCCGATCCGCCCTCGACCGCGCGTGCTGCGCCGCTGGGGTTCGCGTTGTACGAGTCGTCGATGATGAGGGCGCCGCTCGGTGCCTGCTGCGGTTCGGCGCGGTGAGCGGCATTCGGAAGAGACGACAAACGAGGAGCCATGGCCGAGAGTGGCACATCAAGTGCGTGTGCGATTCCGAGAGCAACCGCGAGGTTGACGGCGTGGCCAACACCGGAAATCGTGACCGGGACGGTCTCGCCACCGATAGTTGCGGTGGATGCCGTTGGGTCGACGGACACATCAGCCGAAGCGGCCGCGGCGGAAACGCGAATGACGCGCTTGCCCTCCGACTCGCATCGATCAGCGAGCGCCGCAAGGACCAGGTCATCAATCGGCAGAACAACAGTCTTTGCGTTGTCGACAATCTCACTCTTCGCGCGCAGAATCGTCTCGCGGTTCTTCATTCGCTCGAGGTGCGCCTCACCGATCGTGGTGATGGCGGCAATGTCGGGCGGGAACGACTTCGACAACTCGCGAATTTCGCCGACTCCATAAACGCCCATCTCTGCGACGAACACCTCTGTTCCCGGCGTCAACTTGTCGTTCACCGCGCGCGCCAGACCCATGAGGTTGTTGAACGAGGCCGGGCTGGGCACAACGGAATACTTGGTGCCGACAAGGTGAGCGATGTAGCCCTTCGTCGACGTCTTGCCATACGAGCCCGTGACCGCGACCACCGTGGGGTTGACCTGGCGAAGTTTCTTTTGGGCGGCGACCAACCACTTCTTCGACAGCGCCTTTTCGATGGGTTGGGCGATGAGCAGCGCAAGGTCCATCGTGAGCGGCGCAATTCGTGCGGTGGCCAGTACCGACACCGTGAGTAAAGCAGCAAGAGCTCCGCTCGCTTCCGCAAGATCGGTAGTGGGCGATGCGGCGAAGACGAGAATTTCGCCCGCGGAAACGAACACCACCGTGCCGATCAGGTTGACGGCACCCCAGACGATGGCCCAGACCAAGGCTAGGCGTCGGGCGCGGGCCGTCCACTGAAGTTTCGATGACGTCCCACGAAATTTCATCCCCGACGGCCACCAGGCGGAAACCACAATGGCAATTGCCCACCCGACGTTGAGTGCGACGGCGTTAGCGGTCAACGCTGAGGCGATGACGATTACAGCCGCGACCACGAGTGGAATCCAGGAGAGGGGTCGAACGGCAAGCCAGTGTCGTGCAATTGCGTCGGTCCAGCCGGGGATGTAGTGCTCGCGCTGGGCTACTCGAATCCACCGGACACCAGAGAGAACGAAGAACAAGATTCCGGCGATGGTGGGTAAGAAACCCGTCAGGTCAGTTAGTCCGATCACGCGAGGGCCTCCTCGGTTGCGGCACGCACAGCGGCGGCCAGGGCTGGGGTGAGCAGATGCGCCTCGCCGGGTACGACTGTCCAGCGAGCACCACGAATTCGTTCCGATGCGACCTTGCCCGCTGCGGTCGGCGCCGCGGTGTCCTTCTCGCCCCACACCATCCACGTCGGGGTGGCGACTTTGGCAAGGTCGTCGTCATAGTTCTCGTTGACCGTCTTCACCATGATGTCGCGCATGACCCCCTGGGCTGCGTTGTAGTCCGCGCTTCCCGCCTTGCGTCGGCGGGCTTCCATCGCCGAATCCGACAGGATTCCGACACGGTTGGCCCACTTCGCGAGTCGGTAGGACAGGGCAGGTTTTCCTGTCGGTGCGACGCGAACCAGTGGCGCACCGGTCAAAACGATTCCCGAAACGAGGTCGGGGTGACGGGCGGCAAGACGAACGGCGATGCGGCCACCGAACGAGTGGCCGACGAGGACGACCGGGGCGAATGGACGAATGGCGTCTGCGACCAACTCGCCGTATTCCTCGGTGCCCCACACAGTTTCGGGGACCGCGGTGGGCCCGAAACCGGGAAGGTGAATCGCGACGGCGTCGAGGCCGTTCAGGATGGGTACGAAATCGGCACCCGTGCGGCCCCAGCCATGCAGCGCGACAACGCGCGGGGGAAACTCACCGATTCGTTCGGCGAGCACCCTGCCGTCGGCGAGCGCTTGGACCGCCATTACTCTTCTGCCGGCCCGCTCGTGTCGGTTGCGAGGTGCGGGGCGAGTTCACGCGGGTCCAGAGTTCCGCGAAGAACCTGCTGCACCTGGGTGACGATCGGCATGGACACCTTCTTCGCCGCGGCCAGATTCAAGATCGGGTCGACCGAGGACAACCCCTCAGCGGTCTGGTCCATCTGGCGGAGGACCATGTCATAGGAGTACCCCTGACCGAGCAAACGGCCAGCAGTGTTGTTACGTGACAGCGGCGATTCACACGTCGCGATGAGGTCGCCGAGGCCCGCAAGTCCCCACATCGTTTCGGGCTTTGCACCGTAGGCGGATGCGAATGCCGACAATTCGGCCAGACCACGGGTGATGATCGACGCTTTGGTGTTGTCACCGTATCCAACGCCGTCAGCGATGCCGACTGCAACTGCGATGAGGTTCTTGAGCACACCGCCGAACTCGGTTCCAATAACGTCATTATTCGTGAGTGTCGTGAAGTAGTGGTTGGTTGCCATCGACGCAATCGCCGTCGCGACCTCTTGGTTCTCTGACGACACGACAGATGCCGAAGGCTCTTCCTTGGCCATTTCGAGCGCTAGGTTCGGACCCGAAAGCACGGCGATACGGTCGGACGACACGCGACCGGCTTCGTTGATGACTTCGCTCATGCGCAGACCGGTGGCGCGTTCGACGCCCTTCATGAGCGAGACGACCGGAACGTCATCGCCCAACAAACCGTCGACGTCATCAAGGACGCTGCGAAGCGACTGCGATGGGACGGACAAGAAGATCGCTTCAGCACCGGCCATCGTCACGGGTAGGGACGTCGACGCCGTCAAGCTCAGCGGGAGGTTGACCCGTTGCAAGTACTTGGTGTTCCGGTGAGTCTCGTTAATCTCACGGACAATCTCGTCACGACGAGCCCACAACTGAACTGAATTGCCGGCATCGGCAAGAACCTTGGCGAAGGTGGTTCCCCACGCTCCGGCACCGAGGACTGCAACGGTCGCCATCAGAATTTCCCTGTCGTCGTCTGGTTGTGCTCGAGCGGGTCCCAGCGTTTCTCCGGTGCCTTCTCGCCGCGCAATTGCGCCTGCAGATCAGTTATGGCGTTCATGAGGATGAGCGTCGCCTGGTTCAACACCTTGATATCCAACGCCTTGCCCTCGAACGCCGAGAGGTCGATCGGCTTGCCGAACAATACCGTCACGGGCGTGCGCGGGAACAAACGAATTCGGCCCGAATACCGAGGCATGAGGTCTGCGGTTCCCCAGTGAGCTGCCGGAATCAAAGGAATCTTGCTCTCGAGCGCCATGCGCACCGCGCCGGTCTTTCCGCGCATTGGCCACAATTCGGGGTCTCGGGTCAACGTGCCTTCGGGATAGATGATGACGCCTTGGCCCTCCTTAGCGAGGGTACGGGCTGCCTTCATCGGGCCCAGCGCGCGCTGTGTTCCTTCGCGTTCCACCGGGATTTGCCCGAGCGAACGCAGGATTGCGCCCAGCACCGGAATCTTGAAGAGGGAAACCTTGGCCATGAAGCGCGGGACTCGACCTGCCTTCCACACGGCTACTCCCATGACGACGGGATCGATGGCGCTGAAGTGGCACGGTGCGACGATGAACGGCCCCTCGGCGGGAACATTGTCCTCACCGCGGACACGAATGGAACTGATCAACCCCATAAGCGGCAACGCGACACCCGCGATGACGCGCCATCTCAGTGCTCGCTCGTTCGTTGCCATGTCGCGCCTCCTACGGCGTTTAGCCTAGTCCGCGAGCTCGAAGTCGGCGCCGAGGTCGCGCAACTTGTCGATGAAGTGTTCGTACCCACGGGCGATGATTCCCACGTTCGAAATCGTGGAAGTCCCGTCTGCGGCAAGAGCGGCGATGAGGTGCGAGAAGCCACCGCGAAGGTCGGGGACGCGAATGTCCGCGCCGTGAAGCGGGGTCGGGCCGGTGATGACGGCGGCCTGCTCCAGCGCGCGACGCGGGACGCGACGGGTGATCGAGGCGATGCCGTCCTGGTGAACGACGATGTTCGCGCCCATCGCATTGAGCGAATCGGTGAATCCGAAGCGGTTCTCGTAGACGGTTTCGTGAACGATCGATTGGCCGTCTGCCTGAGTCATCGCAACGACGAGAGGCTGTTGCCAGTCGGTCATGAAGCCGGGGTGGACATCGGTCTCGACGACGACGGGCTTCAGCGTTCCGCCCGGGTGCCAGAAGCGAATGCCGTCCTCTTGGACCTTGAACTGACCGCCGACCTTGCGGAAGACGTTGAGGAATGTCAACAATTCGGGCTGGAGTGCGCCGGCAACAAAGATGTCACCCTTGGTCGCGAGTGCCGCAGCGGCCCACGAGGCCGCTTCGTTCCGGTCGAACAGCGCGCGGTGTTCGTACCCGCCCAGTCGGTCGACACCTTCGATGAAGATGGTGCGGTTCGGTTCGATCCAGATGATCGCGCCCATCTTCTGAAGAATCGAGATGAGGTCCATGATCTCGGGCTCGATCGCCGCGTTCTTCAGTTCGGTGACGCCTTCGGCTCGAACTGCCGACAGCAGAACCTGTTCGGTCGCTCCGACGGAAGGGAACGGCAACTCGATTTCCGCACCGCGAAGTCGCTCGGGGGCGGTGAGGTGAATCCCCTGGGGCAACTTGGTCACGTGCGCGCCGAACGCACGAAGCGCGTCGAGGTGGAAGTTGATGGGACGGTCGCCGATGCGGCAACCTCCGAGGTCGGGGATGAACGCTTCGCCCAATTGGTGCAGTAGCGGGCCACAGAACAGGATCGGAATTCGGCTGGAGCCGGCGTGGGCGTCGATTTCGGCGAAGTGCGCGCTCGTCACGTTGGTGGGATCAAGCGTGAGTTCGCCGTCACCGGTATCAGTGACGCGGACGCCGTGTGCCTCGAGAAGTCCACGGACAATTGCGACGTCCGAGATTGCGGGGACTCCGCGAAGAACCGAAGGCTCGTCACCGAGAAGAGCGGCGACCATGGCCTTGGTGACGAGGTTCTTTGCGCCGCGAACGTCAACGCGGCCGACGAGCGGCTTGCCGCCGTGGATGGTGATGGTGTCGACGTTGAGTCCGACTCGCTCACCCTGACGCTTGGCGTCCTCGCTCAGCGAACTCATCGAGCCGGCAACGTCGTCGGTCGCCACGATTCGCGGTGAGTTTCAAATTCGTCGATGTCCGAGGCGTGGCGAAGCGTCAGACCGATGTCGTCGAGTCCCTCCATCAGACGCCACCGCGTGTAATCGTCGATGTCGAAAGGACTGTGCACATCCCCACACGATACCGAGCGGTTGACCAAATCAACGGTTACCTCGATGCCGGGGTTGGCGTCAATTTCAGCCCAAATGGCCTCAACGACGGGCTCGGGAACAACGACGGTCAGCAGGCCCTGCTTGCCCGAGTTGCCGCGGAAGATGTCGGCGAAGCGGGGTGCGATGACGGCTCGGAAACCGAAATCACGAAGCGCCCAGACGGCGTGCTCGCGCGACGAACCCGTTCCGAAGTCCATTCCCGCGACGAGCACAGTCCCGGTACTGAACGGTGCGTGGTTGAGAACGAAGTCGGGGTCCTGGCGCCAGCGCTGGAACAGAGCGTCCTCGAAGCCCGTCTTGGTGACGCGCTTGAGGAATTCAGCGGGGATGATCTGGTCGGTGTCGACGTTGCTGCGCTTGAGCGGCACGCCCACACCGGTGATGACAGAAATTTTGTCCATGGCTTACTCCACATCCCACGGGCTGGATAGGGTGCCGCGAATCGCGGTCGCAGCCGCAACGAGCGGCGAGACGAGGTGGGTGCGACCGCCCTTGCCCTGGCGGCCCTCAAAGTTACGGTTCGACGTCGACGCACACCGCTCGCCGGGCTGGAGTTGGTCGGGGTTCATTCCCAGGCACATGGAACAGCCAGCGAAGCGCCATTCCCCGCCGAAATCCTCGACAATCTTGTCGATGCCTTCGGCTTCTGCTTCGAGGCGGACTCGTGCAGAACCGGGAACAACCATCAACTTGACGCCGGGTGCAAGCTTCTTGCCCTTGATCACGCCGGCGAACGCGCGCAGGTCCTCGATTCGCGAGTTCGTGCACGATCCCATGAACACCTGGTCGACGGGAATCGACTTCATCGGGGTTCCGGGCGCCAGATCCATGTATTCCAGAGCGCGCTCTGCTGCGGCGCGGTCGTTCGGGTCTGCGATGTCTGCGGGATTCGGGACCGACTCGGAAAGCGCAACGCCCTGGCCGGGGTTCGTTCCCCACGTCACGAAAGGCTCGAGTGCGTTTCCGTCAATGATGACCTCGGCGTCGAACTGGGCGCCCGCATCGGTCGGAAGCGTCTTCCAGTAATCAACGGCAGCGTCCCAGTCAGCACCCTGCGGTGCGTGGCTGCGACCCTTGAGGTACGCAAACGTCGTCTCGTCAGGGGCGACCATGCCGGCGCGCGCTCCCGCTTCGATGGACATGTTGCAAATCGTCATGCGTCCGTCCATCGACAATTCTTCGATGGCGGTGCCGCGGTACTCGAGAACGTAACCCTGGCCCCCGCCCGTGCCAATCTTTGCGATGACGGCGAGGATGATGTCCTTGGCGGTGACACCTTCGCGCAGGTGACCGTTGACCGTGATGGCCATCGTCTTGAAGGGCTTGAGGGGAAGTGTCTGAGTCGCGAGAACGTGCTCGACTTCAGAGGTTCCGATTCCAAACGCCATCGCGCCGAATGCGCCGTGAGTTGACGTGTGGCTGTCGCCACAGACGACAGTGATTCCTGGCTGCGTAAGGCCCAACTGCGGCCCGACGACGTGCACGATGCCCTGCTCGATGTCGCCCAGCGAGTGCAGACGGATGCCGAATTCCTTGGCGTTGGCGCGCAACGTTTCGATTTGGGTGCGTGACGTGACGTCGGCAATCTGCTCGGTGATGTTGAGCGTCGGAGTGTTGTGGTCCTCGGTCGCAATCGTCAAGTCAGGGCGACGAACAGGACGACCGGCGAGGCGCAAGCCGTCAAAGGCCTGCGGGCTGGTGACTTCGTGAACGAGGTGAAGGTCGATGTAGATGAGGTCGGGCTCGCCGTTTGCCCCCGTGACAACACGGTGCGCGTCCCACACCTTTTGAGCAAGAGTGCGGGGTTGGTGGGTACCCGAGGCCGCTGCGTTCATCTGCGCCAGTTTACCAGCGCACGACCTTCTACTTCGCGGCTGCTGCCTCTTCGCGCTTTGTGCGCGCCAGGCTGGCGAGCACCGCGACGACGAGGGTCGTGACGATGACGACGAGCGACAGCCACGTCGGGATCTCGGGAACAATCTCGACGTGTTCGCCGCCGTTGATGAACGGAAGTTCGTTCATGTGCAGCGCGTGGTTGACGAGTTTGAATCCGATGAACCCGAGGATGAAGGCGATGCCGTGTCCCAGGTAGTGCAGACGGTCGATGAGATCGCCGAGGAGGAAGTACAGCTGGCGCAGACCCATCAACGCGAAGATGTTGGTCGCGAAGACGAGGAACGGACTTGTCGTGATTCCGAAGATTGCCGGAATCGAGTCGAGCGCGAAGATCAGATCGATTGCACCCAGCGAGAGCAAGACGAGGATCGCGGGGGTCAGGAGCTTTTCGCCGTTGACCATGACGCGCCAGCGGTCGTCGTCACGCCATTCGGGGTGAACGCGAAGGACCTTCTTGAGCCACTTCATGACCGCGTTGTCCTCGCCGCTTCCGTGTTCGTCCTTTTCGCGAAGTTGCTGAATCGCGACGTAGACAAGGTACGCACCAAAGATGTAGAACAGCCACGAGTAGCTTTCGAGCAGCTGCGCGCCCAGCAGGATGAAGATTGCGCGGAACACGAGAGCGAGCACGATTCCCAACATGAGCAGCTCTTGCTGCATCTTTCGCGGCACGCGGAACTGGCTCATGATGATGAGGAAGACGAAGACGTTGTCAGCGGACAGCGAGTATTCGGTCAACCAGCCGGCGTAGAACTGAAGACTGAGTTCGGTTCCGTTCAGGCCAGCGTCGTTGGCAACGAAGAAAATCAGAGCACCGAAGATGACGGCGAGGGACACGTAGAACGTAATCCACAACGCGGATTCGCGCGTCGACGGAACGTGTGGACGGCGCACGACCATGAAGAGGTCGAAGAGAAGAATGGCGCCCATGACCGCGAAAGACGTGATTTCAAACCAGGCAGGAAGTGTGTGGTCAATCATGACTCAAGGCTATCAGCGTGAACTTTGGAGGAACCTAAGAATGCACAAAAGCCCCCGACAGGTAACTGTCGGAGGCGTTCGTGACCCCAGCGGGATTCGAACCCGCGTTACCGCCGTGAGAGGGCGGCGTACTAGGCCGCTATACGATGGGGCCAAGTGCAACCTAGACAGTATCGCACAACGGCGCGGGCGGGTGCAAACCGATGTCAGGCGCGAGTATCGAGCACGGGAAGCGCTCGCGGAACGACCTCGATGTCCATCGGAAGTGGCGCGATTCGCTCGCCGTCCGAGTATCCGACGAGGTTCGGCGAATCCAGATGAAACTTCTTGCCCTGTCGAATGATGACGCGCGGATCCGTGACGTGGGTTCCCTTGAACACCTTGGGATAAATGCGGATGAAGTCGAGCCGTGACAGAGGGCGCACCATCATGATGTCCAAGAGCCCGTCGTCGGGCTTCGCCTCGGGGCAGATCAGCATTCCGCCGCCGTACTGTTTGTTGTTCGCAATCGTCGTCAAAATCGCTTGTTCACGAGTTTCCACACCGTCGATGGTCACCGTGTAGTTGATGGGCTTGAGTCGAAGAAGTTCGAGGATCATCCCGACCGTGTAACGCGAAGGGCCCTTGGGGAACGCCAGGTGGTTGACGCGTTCGTTGACGAGAGCGTCGAACCCGGCGGACATCGTCGAACAGAACCAACGCTCGCCCCCTGCCCATCGCATGATGCCGGCGTCGATGTTCCACGGCGGTTTGTCGAGCGAGTCGATGATTCGCGCGATCGCCGCGTCCATGTCCCCGAGCGGCAACCCGAGTATGCCCTGGGCGGTGTCATTTCCGGTTCCGCTAGGCATAATCCCGAGCGGGGTGTCCGTTCCCGCACACACGTTCGTCCCCAGTTGGGCGGTCCCGTCGCCGCCCACAACGATCAGCGCGTCTGTTCCTTCGGTGACTGCTTTGCGAGCCAGTTCCTCCAGGTGCACATAGGAATCCGTGGAGAGCTCGGTGACCTGACGGCCCGTCGCGCGCAACGCCTCGACCAGTGCGTGCCCATATTCACGGTGCGAACCCTGCGCTGCGCTGGGGTTTACCGCCACGGTGATGTGCTGCCTGGACAACGTCGTCATTCCGCAACATTAGCGAGAAAAGAGGGTCTGAGCGAGGATTTCAGTGCTGGGGTGCCTGGACTCGAACCAAGAACAAAGGTACCAGAAACCTCCGTGTTGCCAATTACACCACACCCCAAGGGGCGCATAACGCGCTGTGCGCAAGCCTATCAAACGCTGACGGGCGCGCGAAATTGAGGGCTATTGCAGCCCGAGGAGAGTGCGGTTGATGACCGAGGCAAGTCGCTGACCGGCACCCGCCGCGATCATGAGTTGTTCGGGCCCCGGGGGTGTGATGTCGCCGATCGCCCACAGACCGTGCTCGGAGGTGCGGCCCTCGTTGTCGACCGACACCAGTCCGTCAACTGCGCGAACGACGTGGAGCGAATCGATGAAGTTCACGCTAGGAGTCCAGTGCGGGCGGACGAAGATTCCATCCCGTTCGAGGAGGTCACCGTCGGCAAATCGGACGCCAGTCAAAACGCCTCCGGCCTGTCCTTCGATATCGGCGATCACCCGGGTGTCAACGACGATCTCGCGTTCGGCGAGTTTGTCTTTCCACCAATCACTGACAACGTCGTGCCCATTCGTCATGAGCACAACATCGCTCGACCACTGCGACAAGAGAATGGCGCGTTCGGCGACGTCTTCGGTTTCACCGATGAGTGCGAGCCGCTTGTCCTTGTAGCCATATCCGTCACACTCCATGCAGGAGTGCGCGCTGGTTCCGTAGAACTGGCGAAGGCTGGGAATTTCGGGGAACGATTCGGTCAGACCCGTGGCGAGTACAACATTCGGAACCTCGATGACGTGCTCGTCTCCCCCGCGCTCGACCGCAGTCACGACGAGATTGTCGCCCTTGCGCGAGATGTCCGTGACGTTCGCCTGCAGAACTGTCGCCTCGTCGTAGGCCTCGAGCTCTTCGCGGCCGAGTTGGCGGAATTCGAGTGGCGAAATGCCGTCACGGGTCACAAACCCGTGGGACTTCAGCGAGACGGCGTGACGCGGGCGATTCGAGTCGATGAGCAAAACGCGGCGGCGTGCTCGAACGAGATTAAGGCCAACAGCGAGACCGGCGGGGCCAGCCCCGATGACGACAACCTCGAAATCGTTCATGGTCACACCGTAGCGCGAAGCGCAGCCAGACGGGCAAGACTCGAGTCTCGCCCAAGGATTTCCATGGACTCAAAGAGTGGCGGGCTGATTCGACGACCCGAGATCGCCGTGCGGACCGCGCCGAATGCACTTCGAGGCTTCAACTCAAGCCCCTCGATCAGAGCGGCGCGAAGGGTTGCCTCGATGTTCGTTGTTGACCAATCCACGAGGGCGGTCAGCGCCTCGATTGCCGCGTCAAGGATTCGTGCCACGTCGGCATCCAGCGTTGCACGGGCATCCTCAGCGACCGTGAGGTCAGCGTCCTCGGTAAATAGGAACGCAACCATCTCGGGGATTTCACCGAGCAGTTGAGTGCGCTCCTGGATGTGCGGCGCGATTTCCTGCAGGCGTGCGAGCGCGTGACTGGATGGGGTTGCATCGACCAGTCCGGCCGCCTGCAACTGCGGCAGAGTGCGTTCGACGAACACGTCCTGCGGAAGCAGGCGAATGTGGTCACCGTTGATTGACTCGGCCTTTTTGAGATCGAAACGTGCGGGGTTCGGGTTGACGTCGGTGACGTCGAACGCCGCTGCCATTTCCTCGAGAGTGAAAATGTCGCGGTCCGCCGCAATCGACCAACCGAGCAGGGACAGGTAGTTGAGAAGTCCCTCGCGAATGAACCCGCGGTCGCGGTGGTGGAACAGGTTCGACTCGGGGTCGCGCTTGGACAACTTCTTGTTGCCTTCGCCCATGACATAGGGCAGGTGGCCGAATCGCGGGACGAACGTCGTCACGCCGATCTCGATGAGCGCGAGATACAGCGCAATCTGGCGCGGGGTCGACGACAACAGGTCCTCACCGCGAAGGACGTGCGTCACACCCATCAGCGCATCGTCGACGGGGTTGACGAAGGTGTACAGAGGATCACCGTTCGGGCGAACCAGCACAAAGTCGGTCGTCGCGCCGGCGGGGAAGGTGATCTGACCGCGAACCAGGTCGTCGAACCCCAAATCAATGTCGGGGACGCGAAGGCGAAGTGCCGGCGAGCGACCCTCCGCGCGGAACGCGGCGCGCTCGTCGTGGGTCAAGTCGCGTTCGAAATTGTCGTAGCCCTGCTTGGGGTCACGCCCGTTGGCAACGTTTCGCGCTTCCATCTCCTCCGGAGTGACGAACGATTCGTAAAGGTGTCCAGCGGCAAGAAGGCGGTCGATGATGCCCTGATAGATCTCGGTTCGCTGCGATTGGCGATACGGCTCGTGAGGTCCGCCCTTGACGACGCCCTCGTCCCAATCGAGTCCGAGCCACGTCAACGCATCAAGCAGTTGCTCGTACGACTCTTCCGAGTCGCGCTCGGCGTCGGTGTCTTCAATGCGGAAGATGAACGTACCCCCCGTGTGCCGCGCATACGCCCAGTTGAACAGGCACGTACGAATGAGTCCGACGTGCGGGGTGCCGGTGGGCGACGGGCAAAAGCGGACGCGGGTGTCAGCGCCGGCTGCGGTCGTGAAGGGAATAGTCATCTCAGGTCAATTCTACGAGTCGAGGTTTGCACGCTGACGGTGGCGAACGAGTTGCACGAGGACGAATGCGCCACCGACGAAGAACATCGCGGCAACGGACAACCCCGGGTAACCAACGAGAGCGAGCCCTGGGCCTGCAAGAAGCCCCGCGAATGATCCCGACGCACTCATCATCATGTCGCTGCGTCCTTGAATCGCGGTGCGGAATTCGGCGGGTGCGCTTTCGGCGATGAACGTTGCCCCGGCGACCGTGTTCGCACTCCACCCGAGTCCCAGCAGGAACAGACCGACAGTGACGAGCATCGCGTTGTCACTGAAGAGCGAGGTGAACAGAAGTGACAGGAACAAGATTCCCTGACCCACGATCATCACGGGAATACGCCCGAAACGGTCGGAAGCAGCACCGAAGATAGGGCTGAACGCATACATCCCCGCAACGTGCAGCGAGATCACGAAGCTGCTCTCGGCGACCGTCGCACCGTGGTGCACGAGGTGAACGGGCGTCATCGCCATCACCGCGACCATAGTGGCGTGACCGAATCCGATGACCGCAATGCCCATCGCGGTCACGGGCGGAACCTGGATTCGTGGGCGTTTCGACCGCTCGACCTTGGGCGCGCCGATCTCCTTCAGAGGTTCCGGCCGCAGGCCGACGAGATATACCGTCGTTGCGGCGAGTTGCGCGAGTGCCGTCAACAGGAATGGTCCCGTCATGTGCGGCAAGCCGATGGCGTCGCCGACAGAGATTCCGATGCCATTGAGGTTCGGACCAACAACCGCACCAATCGTTGTCGCCCACACGACGAGAGAAAGGTCCTTGCCGCGGGTCGCGGCGGTGGCGCGGTCGGTCGCGGCGAAACGCGCCTGAAGATTGACGGCTCCGCCGACCCCGATTCCGGTCAGCCCGAGAAGCAAGAGCGGCAGCGACCACAGGGCGCTCGCGAGCATGATGAGCCCGGCACCCCCGATCGCAACAAATGCGCCGACTGACAGTGCGATCCGACGTCCTCGTCGAACGGCCAAACCGGCGAGAGGCACGGCGGCGAGAGCCGAACCGAGAGTCGACATGGTGGCGGCCAGCCCAGCGAACGACTCGTCACCCGAGATGTGCTCAGCGAGCAGTGACCCGACCGTCAGCGTTGCGCCGATACCGAGGCCGGCGAGAATTTGGCCGATGACCAAAGTGCGACGAAGGTGAAGTCGAATTCGACGTTCGTCGACGGATTCAGACACGGTCGTCGCGGTTCCGCGCCGGGTTCGACAACGTGCCAATCCCGTCGATGGTGATGGTCACCGTCTGGCCGTCGGTGAATCCACCAAGCCCCGCGGGAGTACCGGTGCAGATGATGTCACCCGGGTGCAACGTGAAGGCATCGGACACGAACGCAATAATCTCGGGAATCTTGTGGGTCATGTCCGCGGTGAATCCGTGGCGGCGAACCTCGCCGTCAACCGTCGTGGTGATCTCGTGGCGCTCGAACGGGTCAAACTCCGTTTCGATCCACGGACCGATCGGGCAGAAGGTGTCATACCCCTTGGCGCGAGCCCACTGGCCGTCGGCGAACATGACGTCACGCGCGGACACGTCGTTGGCGATGGTGTATCCGAACACGACGTCTTTCCAGTCAGCCTCAGCGACGCGGTGCGCGTGTTGACCGATGACGACGGCAAGTTCGCCCTCGTGAACAATTCGCCCTGGGAGCGGCGGAATCACGATGGTGTCCCCGTCGCCCACGACAGCGGTCGGAGGCTTGAGGAAGATAAGCGGGGTTGTCGGGCCGTCGTGGTGCATCTCGGCAGCGTGCTCGGCGAAGTTCATGCCGACACAAATCACCTTGGACGGAGCAACCGGAGCGATGAGGTCAACCGCACTGAGGTCGAGAACGTCACCGGTCTCGGAAATGCCGTCGTGCAGCGGGTCACCTTCAAGAAGCCGCACGGCGTCACCGTCGACGACCCCGAAGTGAACTTCATGGTCGTGGATGAACCGTGCGATCTTCACGCGTGCAGCCCAGTTTCGCCGTTACTCGTTCTGTCGCTTGAGGCGCGAGGCCGCGCGTGCACGCAGGTTCTGCTCGAGCTCGACCTTGCGAATGCGAACCTTCTCCGGTGTGACCTCGACGCACTCGTCTTCACGAGCGAATTCGAGGCACTCTTCAAGGGACATCTCGCGCGGGGGCGTCATCTTTTCGAGAACTTCCGACGTCGACGAACGGATGTTGTTGAGCTGCTTTTCCTTGGTGACGTTGACGTCCATGTCGTCCGCACGAGCGTTCTCGCCGACAACCATTCCTTCGTACACCTCGTCGCCGGGCTGAACGAAGAACGCCATGCGCTCCTGCAGAGCCATCATCGCGAACGGAGTGGCAACACCCTGACGGTCGGACACGATCGAACCGTTCTGGCGGGTCACAATCTGACCAGCCCACGGGCCGTAGCCGTGGCCGATGGCGTTGGCGATTCCGGTTCCACGCGTGATCGTGAGGAACTCGGTGCGGAAACCAATGAGTCCACGCGACGGGACGATGAACTCCATGCGGACCCAACCGGTTCCGTGGTTCGTCATTCCCTCCATGCGGCCCTTACGAGCGGCGAGGAGCTGCGTGATGGCGCCGAGGTATTCCTCGGGTGCGTCGACGGTGAGGTGCTCGAACGGCTCGTGAGTCGCTCCGTCGACCTTCTTCGTGACAACCTGCGGCTTGCCAACGGTCAACTCGAAACCTTCGCGACGCATGTTCTCGACGAGAATCGCGAGAGCGAGCTCGCCACGGCCCTGAACTTCCCAGGCGTCGGGGCGACCGATGTCGACCAACTTGACCGAGACGTTACCGATGAGTTCGCGGTCCAGACGGTCCTTGACCATTCGACCAGTGAGCTTGTGCCCCTTAACCTTGCCCACGAGAGGCGAGGTGTTCGTTCCGATTGTCATCGAGATCGCCGGGTCGTCAACGGTGATGACCGGCAACGCGCGCGGGTCGTTCATGTCGGCGATGGTTTCACCAATGGTGATGTTCTCGATGCCGGCGACAGCGACAATGTCGCCAGCCTTGGCCGAGTCGGCCGGGATGCGGTCAAGCGCCTTGGTGATGAGAAGTTCGGTGATGCGAACGTTCTCGACGGAACCATCGTGCTTCATCCACGCGACGGTCTGACCCTTCTTGATCTCGCCCTGGAAGATGCGCAGAAGCGCGATACGGCCGAGGAACGGCGACGCGTCGAGGTTCGTGACGTGGGCCTGCAACGGCAGGTCGGTGTCATAGGTAGGAGCGGGAATGCGGTCGAGGATCGCTTCGAACAACGGCTCGAGGTCATCGTTGTCGGGCAGGTCGCCGTCGTTGGGGCGGTTCCACGACGCTGCACCGTTACGTCCCGATGCGTAAACGACCGGAAGGTCGAGGATGCCATCAAGATCGAGGTCGGGGACGTCATCGTGAAGGTCGGACGCAAGACCGAGGAGAAGGTCCTGGGTTTCGTGCACGACGGCGTCGATGCGCGCGTCAGGGCGGTCCGTCTTGTTGACGAGCAGGATGACGGGAAGTTTCGCTTCGAGCGCCTTGCGCAGAACGAATCGCGTCTGCGGGAGGGGGCCCTCACTCGCGTCAACGAGCAGAACAACGCCGTCGACCATGGACAAACCGCGCTCGACCTCGCCACCGAAGTCGGCGTGGCCGGGGGTGTCGATGACGTTGATGGTGACGGGCGATCCGTTCGCGTGCTTTCCGTCGTACGACACGGCGGTGTTCTTCGCGAGAATCGTGATTCCCTTTTCACGCTCGAGATCGTTCGAGTCCATGACTCGGTCTTCGAGGTGTGCGTGTGCGCCAAACGAGTTCGTCTGGCGAAGCATGGCGTCGACGAGGGTCGTCTTGCCGTGGTCAACGTGAGCGACGATCGCCACGTTTCGCAAATCGGTGCGGGTGGCGATAGCCATACGTGAATCCTTAGGTCGTGCGCGAGTGTCGACGCTTCCGTTGTTCCACGGGATCGGGAACAGGGACAGCGGCGATGAGTCTCTGCGTATACGGGTGCTGCGGGTTGCGCAGAATCTGATCTGTCGAACCCTGCTCCACGATTTTACCGTGATTCATGACCGCAATGCGGTCACTGAGCAAATCGACAACGGCGAGGTCGTGCGAGATGAACAAAATCGCGAACTTCTGCTTCTTCTGGATTTCCGTGAGAAGCGCGAGAACACGCGCCTGAACAGAGACATCCAGTGCCGAAGTCGGCTCGTCCGCGACCAGGATCTTGGGGTCGAGAGCGAGAGCGCGAGCGATTCCGACACGCTGACGCTGTCCGCCCGAGAGTTCGTGGGGGTAACGGTTGCGGTAACTCGTCGGCAATTCGACCATGTCGAGCAACTCGGTGACGCGGTCCGTTACTTGCTGCTTGGTGTATCCGCCGGCAAGAACCAGCGGCTCACCGATGCTTTCCCCGATCGGCCAGCGAGGGTTGAGCGACGAGCCCGGGTCCTGGAAGACGATTCCGATGTTGCGACGCACCGCGCGAAGGTTCTTGTCCGACACGTTGACCATGTCCTGGCCCGCGACGGTAATTTGCCCAGCCGAGACGGGAATCAATCCAACGACTGCACGGCCGATGGTCGTCTTGCCGGAACCGGATTCACCGACGAGCCCGAGGACCTCACCGGGGAAAATGTCGATTGATACGTCTTCAGCAGCCTTGAAGGCGGGCACGCGGCCGCGCTTGGGGTACGTGATGTCAACGTTCGTCAGCGACAAGACAGGGGTCTCACCCGTGTGAGCGTCAGCTCGCTTGCCCGTCGCCGAGCCCGTTCCAAGGTGAGGAACTGCAGCGAGCAGTTCTTGGGTGTACGCAACCTGGGGCTTGGTGAAGATTTCGATCGCGGTGCCCGACTCGACGACATGACCGCTCTTCATGACAAGCACGTGGTCGGCCATGTCCGCGACAACACCCATGTCGTGCGTGATGAGGATGATGCCGGTTCCGAGGCGGTCGTTGAGCGAACGCAGCAGGTCAAGAATTTCGGCCTGAATGGTGACGTCAAGCGCCGTCGTCGGCTCGTCCGCGATGAGAACCTTGGGGTCACACGAAATCGACTGCGCGATCATCGCGCGCTGGCGCTGACCACCCGAGAGTTGGTGCGGGTACGAATCGAACGCCTTCTGCGGGTCGGGCATTTCGACGAGACCCAGCAACTCGATGGCGCGCGCCTTCGCTGCGTCACGAGACAGACGGGGGAAGTGGACCTTCAGTGCCTCGACGATCTGGAACCCGATCGTGTACACCGGGTTCATCGCCGTCATCGGCTCTTGGAAAATCACGGCGATGTCGCGACCGCGAATGGAACGCAAGTGCTCGGGGGTGGCGCCGATCGTTTCGACTCCGCCGAGCAGAACGCTTCCCTTGGCGCGGCCGTTAGCCGGTAACAGGCCGAGCATCGACATCGAGGACGCCGACTTGCCCGAACCGGACTCACCAACGATGGCGAGCACTTCGCCGGCACGGACGGTGTAGCTGAGACCTTCTGCAGCCATCACCCATTCGCCGTCAACCCAGAAGTCGACTCCGAGGTCCTTGGCTTCAATCACAACGGGGTTAGTGCTCATCGGTCTGCCTTCGTGCCAACATGGATTTCATGACGTCGTTCGTTTCCCGATCCGGTCGGGTTCTCGCTGGGGTAACCGTCGGAGTCTTCGCTGTTGCTCTGGCAACAACCTTGTCCCCCTTCACAGCAGAGGGACTCGTTCGCGGACTCGCGGTGTTCGGATTCCTCAGCGTGTCGCTTTACGCCGGGTTCTGGCGACCCCGACTCGACGTCGACGACGAGGGCGTCACCGTCCGAAACCCCTTCACGGAATACCGAATTGGCTGGGGCGCGATCGACCGCATCGACACCAAGTGGGGACTGACTCTGCACCGAGAGAATCGACGCATTTCCGTCTGGGCCGCACCCGCACCCGGTCGACACACAACATTCACCGCTAGTCGCGACCTCGGCAGTCATCTGCCCGAGTCCACCTACCTCGCGGGAACCGTTCGCCCCGGCGACCTCATCACCACTGAATCGGGTGGAGCAGCAGCCGTCGTTCGACGTGAATGGGAGCGCCGTCACGACGGTTCCGAGCGATTCGAATCGACTCGATCCATCGGCTTGATTGCCGGCGTCATCACGCTGGGCATCGCGGCTGTTCTCGCGTTGAGTTTCTAGCGTCATTAGGAGTTGCTCAATTCACGGAACTGACGCGACAGGCTCGACGTCTTCGGCATGCGGCGTTGACGCGGGTCGAACGCATCGCGCAGCCCGTCGCCGATGAAGTTGATGCACAGGGCAACCACCACGATGAAGAAACCGGGCCACCAGAAAAGCCACGGACGGGTCTTGAACGCCTCGTTGTACTCGGAGATGATCTGGCCAAGCGAAATGTCCGGCGCGGTGATACCGAATCCGAGGAAGGACAGCGCGGTCTCGGTGAGGATTGCGGCGGACATCAAGAGGGTTGCGTTGACGACGACGACACCGATCGAGTTCGGCAGGATGTGGCGGAATATGATGCGGAAGTTTGACGCACCGGCCACGCGAGCAGCATCAACGAACTCACGCTCGCGAAGAGCGAGGAATTCGCCTCGAACCAAACGCGCGAGTCCTGTCCACGAAACCAAGCCGAGCAAGATGCCCAATGAAATCGCGTTTCCACCGACCGTGCGACCGAGGACAGCACCCAAGATGAGGCCGGGGATGATGATGATGACATCGGTCATGCGCATGAGCAGGCTGTCGAGCCATCCGCGGAGGAATCCGGCGAGCGCTCCAACGACAACACCGATCACGGTTGCGAGGACACCGATGAGGGTGACGACCGTGAGTGACTGCTGGATGCCGCGCATGACACGAGCGAAGATGTCCTTGCCCAGAGTGTCCTGACCGAACGGGTGCTCCCACGAGGGAAGTCCACCCGGAGTAGTGATCGGGTAGTTCTCGTACCAGTTGAATTGCCACCAGCCGGTGATGCGGAAGCCGTCGAGGACGATCTTGCCCGCTTCGAAGTCGGCGGCGAGCTTGCCCGTTCCGCCGATGATGGTTCCGACCGAGGTGAATGCGAGAAGGACGATCAGCGCGAGGACGATGAGGCTCGTGACCGCAGCGCGGTGCTGGAAGAAGCGGCGGCGAACAACGGTCGAGAGGCTGAGGCCTTCCGTCTGACGTTGTTCGATTGTCAGTTCCTGCAGAGCGAGTTGCTCGGTGCTGGGAGTGTTGTCTCTCTTCTGAGCCATGGTCTAGCCCTCCGTTACGCGGATGCGCGGGTCGAGTGCGGAATAGGCGAGGTCGGCGAGGATGTTGAAGACGACCGCCGCGATGCCCGTCACGAGGAACACACCCATGACGAGGTTGACGTCAACATCGTGGAGGCCCTGGTTGAAGAGGGCACCCATTCCCTGCCAGGCGAAGACGCGCTCGGTGATGATGGCGCCACCGATGACGGCACCGAAGTCGAACGCCACGATGGTCGCAATCGGGATCATCGTGTTGCGGAACGCGTGGCGCATGATGACGGTCGTCTCGGGAAGACCCTTTGCACGAGCGGTTCGAACGTAGTCCTGGTTGAGGACTTCGAGCAGCGTCGCACGCGTGTAGCGCGTGTAGCCGGCGATCGAGATGATCATGAGCGCGGCGGTCGGCAACACCAGGTGGGTCGCCGAGTCGAGCATTCGCAACCACGTGTCCTCGTGGTTGGTCAGAGTCGGCGTGGTCGCACCGATGGTCGAGATGACACCAGAGCGAAGCGGGATGAGTTGCGTGTACTCGCTCCAGCGCAGGAACATCTGGTCGAGGACCAACGGAACCGTAGCGAGCGCACCGGTGACACCAGCGACGCGCATGGCTTCCCTGCGGTCGTCGCCTCCGAGGAAGAACCCTGCTGCTGCACCGAGCGCGCCGAGGATGACGGCGACGAGGAGCATCGTCCAGCCCGTGTTGAGGTAGAAGAACAGGAACTGGAACGGGAACCACAGCGCGATCACGGCGACAACAATTGCGCCGACCGCATACTGAATGCTGCGCTTGGCAAAGTTCGACGTGACGAACAGCATCAGTGCGCCCAGGCCAGCGGAGAAGAGCGCGACACCGACAATGCCGATGGAGGGGTTGCGGAACCACTGGGTCAGGTCGAGAACGATGAGAATCACCGTGACGAGCACCAGCGTGATTCCCGCGGACTTCAACCGGTTCACGAGTCGACCGCCAACCACGGCCTGAACGATGAATGCCAAGAGGACACCGATACCAATCGCGGCCCACCACGGAATCGATGGATCACCGAGGAACGCGTTGAATCGGATTGCACCGAACTCCTTGAGGAGGACGGCAACCCAGAAGATGGGGAGCGAGTAGAAGATGAAGGCCGCGAAGGTGACGGTGTAGTCGTAGCCGCTGTACTGGCGAAGGGCCGTGGTCATACCGATTGCCACACCGAACAGAATCGACAACACTGTCGCCAGGATGACGAGAGAGAGTGTTGATTCCATCGCGTTGCCCAAAGCGTTGGCGACGGGTTCGTCTCCACGCGCAACAGAGATACCGAGGTCGCATCGCCCGATGACGCAACTCGCTGCGCCACCCAGCCACTTGAAGTAGCGGAAGAACGCGGGGGTGTCGAGGTCGAGCTTTTCCGACAGGGTCGCCATCTTGGCAACCGACTGCGGGTCCTTGGACGTGCGCAACTCAGCGAGCGGGTCACCGGCGTTGGCCGTCAACATGTAGACGACGAACGACGCGACCAGCAACACCGCGAATGTGGCGAGTAAACGCCGTGAAACGAAACTAAGCATTGATCCCTACTGACAACTCCGTCGTTGTTTCTAACCTGCCGTAATACTAGCCATTCTCGGAACCCTTCGGACGTATCCGGCCGAATCACGCAAGGAAACGGCGAAGGGCCGAGCGATTTCTCGCTCGGCCCTTGCCTTGTGCTTCAGATGCCGTTACTGGGCAGCTGCTGCCGGTGCCCACTCCCAGAAGTTCCAGAAGTACGACGTCGACAGCGGGTTCGGCGCGATGCCGGTCGTGCCGTTGTCCCACCAGGTGAGGCCGGGGAACTGGAAGATCGGCAGCGAAGCTGCGTCACCCCAGAGTTCGGCTTCGACGTTGGTGAGGAGCTCGGCCTGCTTGGCAGGGTCAAGCTCGGTCTCAACGGCCGAGAGGTTCTCGTCAACAACGGAGTTCGCGTAGTCCTGGAAGTTGGACGGCTTACCCGTTCCATACATCTGGTCGTTACCCGTAACTGCGAGGCTCGACGAGCTCCACGCGAAGATAACCGCGTCGTGCGGGTTGATCTCGAAGAGAGCCGGGTCGGTGAACTCCCAGTTCGGTTCCGACGTGTCAATTACGTTGAAGCCGGACTGGAGAGCGTTTGCCTGGATGAGTTCGAATTCCTGACCACGACGGACGTTGCCCTCGGGGTACCAGAACTTGACGTCGATCGGCGTCGAGACGCCAGCCGATGCGAGGAGTTCCTTGGCCTTGGTGACGCGGTCTGCGTCGCTTCCACCGAAGAAGTCCGAACCGTTTCCGGCGACGATCGTGTCGTAGTTGGGCGATCCGGGGATTGCCAACAGCGAGTTACGAAGGACGGCGTTCGGGTTGAGCGGCTTGATGATCGTTTCGAGGATCTGGTCACGCGGGACCGACAGCAAGAATGCCTGTCGAACTGCGAGAGCCTTGGCCTCGTCGCCACCGTAGGTCGCGGGGTCGAACGGTCCACCGTTGTTGAAGGTCAGGTCAACGTGCTCGAATGCGGCTTCGTCGCCACCGGTGTAGTCACCGTTTGCGAGAGCCGAGACGAGTGCAAGGAGGTCAGCCGTGGGCTGTCCCGATGCGACCTGAACGTCACCGTTGTCGACAGCCTGAACAGCAGCGGTCGGGTCACCGATTTCGCGGATGGTGATGCGTTCGTACTTCGGCGAGGGGCCCCAGGTGTAGAGCTCGTTCGCAACGAGAGTGACGTGGTCATCAGCAACAACTTCCTCGACACGGTATGCACCGTTCGAGAGGAAGACGTTCTTCTTTGCACCTTCAGTCGGGTCAGTGTCCGCAGCGGTTGCATCGGTGACCTGGTATCCGGTGTTCCAGACGTCGGCGACCTTCTGGAGCCATTCGGTGTCACCGTTGGTGACAGCCTCGATGAACAGCTTCTTGGCTTCCGCAGGGTCAGTGATTTCCGGGTAGGCCATCATGACGGTTCCGTGAGCCGAGACGCCAACTCCGAAGTTGATTTCCCAGTCGACGTATGCCTTGTCGTACGAGAACTCGAGCGTGCGGCCGTTTACGGTCGGAAGCGTCGAAGCAAGGTCGTCACGAGGGGCTGCGTGCTGGAACAGGTACGAGTCGTCAGCGTTCTTGAAGTAACCGAAACCGGTCACCCACGAAAGAAGCATGTCGGCACCGTCAACGGCGACGCCGTCCGACCACTTAACCGAGTCGTTCACCGTGTACTTGATGGTGAGGGGCTCGTCGCTGGTCTTCTCATATGCACCAAACTCTTCGCTCTTGAGGAGCGCAGGGGTGTTGTCGTAGTAGTTGAAGCCCGAGTTCGCAACGTACGAGGGCAACAGGTTGGCAACGTTGTTACCACTGGCCGACGACGGGTTGAACTCCGAGGCGATGTCATTCCAGGCGACCGTGATGGACGTTCCTTCGATGACCTCGGACTGGTACGGCAATGCACAGCCGGAGAGAACAAGCGCGCTCGCTCCGAGTACAGCTGCCGAAGCGATAATTCGCTTGGTTTTCACTGTTTACCTCCTTGGCGGCGTGTTGTGTTTTGTCACCGAGGAAGTGACACACGCCATGGTTAACAGCCAGACTATTCCCGATAGCGTGAGGGTAATCACACAAACGGATACAGTTCGGTAACGAAAAGTAACGGGTATTTCTGGTTTGTCGACGAATGGAGTGGCGCAATGACTCGAACACGGTGGGAAATCGTCGTCGTTTTGCTGTTGTCCTACGGAATGTCTGCCCTGTACGGAGTCGTCGGAATTGCGGATCGACTGACCCGAACGCAAACACTGAGTCAGCAGACGGCAACGATCAATCGACCGCTCGCGACGCAAGAGCTCTTCGATTTGCTGTACCAGTTGCTCGGCGTGTTGTCCGGCTTTGCCCCCGTCGCGTTGGTTCTCTGGCTCGTGTGGCGCGACCGCGCACCGCGATTCGGCGCCATCGGACTTGGCTGGGAACCAGGCAAACGACAACTGGGACACGAGTTGCGCATGGGTTTTGTGTTTGCTGCGGCTATCGGAATCCCGGGAATCGGCGTCTACCTCGGCGCGCGCGCCCTTGACCTGGGGGTGACCGTTGTGCCGACAGCGCTCGACACCCACTGGTGGACCATCCCCGTTCTCATTCTCTGGGCCTTGCGCGCCGGAGTCGGCGAAGAGGTCATCGTTGTTGGTTATCTGTTTGACCGACTCAAGGCGATCGGTTGGTCACCGTGGGTCATCGTCGTCAGCGCCGCGTTGTTGCGCGGAACGTACCACCTCTACCAAGGCTTCGGTGGGTTTGTCGGCAACATCGCGATGGGACTCATCTTCGGCGCGCTGTACATGTGGAAGGGCCGGCTTCTGCCCCTCATCACGGCGCACGTCATCATCGACACCGTCGCGTTCGTCGGTTACCCGCTCGCGGTGATCTGGTTCCCCGGCGTCTTCGCCTAGTCGGCGAAGGCTGACGGGTCAGGGCAGGCGCACGCAAGGTTGCGGTCGCCGTAGGCTCCGTCAACGCGTCGAACCGGCGGCCAGTACTTGCCGTGGTCGACATGTCCAACACTCGATTCAAGGCCGCGCCACGGGTAAGCAGCAACCTCGCGCGAATACGCGTGGTCCCACTCGCCCACCAACAGCGACTGCGCGGTGTGCGGTGCGTTGACAAGCGGGTTGTCGTCCGCAGGCCATTCGCCACGCCCGACGGCGTCGGCTTCGCGCTTGATGCCGATCATCGCTTCGATGAATCGGTCAATCTCGACGAGGTCTTCTGATTCGGTTGGCTCGACCATAAGGGTGCCCGGGACCGGGAACGACATCGTCGGAGCGTGGAATCCGTAGTCGACGAGTCGCTTGGCGACATCATCAACCGTGACACCGGTTTCCGCCGTAAGCGGTCGAAGGTCGAGGATGCACTCGTGAGCGACGAGACCGTTCTCGCCCGAGTACAGCACCGGGTAGTGCTCGCGAAGTCGCGCTGCAACGTAGTTTGCGGCCAAAACCGCGGATGCCGTTGCGTTGCGAAGACCGTCGGAGCCCAACATGCGGACATACGCCCACGAGATGGGGAGGATGCTCGGGCTTCCAAACGGTGACGCGGTGACGGGACCGCCCGCGTGAACGAACGGACCGGGCTCACCCGTTTCCGAATCGAACGCGGGGTGGTTGACCGATTGCGCCATTGGGTGTCCGGGGAGGAATGGCGCGAGGTGCGCCTTCGCTGCGACGGGGCCGACTCCGGGTCCACCACCACCGTGCGGGATGGCGAACGTCTTGTGCAGGTTGAGGTGCGAGACGTCTCCCCCGATGTCGCCGTAACGGGCGAACCCGAGAAGCGCGTTGAGGTTGGCGCCATCGATGTAGACCTGCCCGCCCGCTTCGTGAACCGCGTCGGTGATCGTGCGAATACCGTGCTCGTACACGCCGTGGGTCGACGGGTAGGTCACCATGAGCGCTGCGAGAGTGTCGCGGTTTTCCGCGATCTTGGCGTTGAGGTCGTCGATGTCGACGTCACCGTTTTCCATGCAGGCAACGACGACGACCTTCATTCCGGCGAGGACCGCCGACGCCGCGTTGGTGCCGTGCGCGCTCGACGGAATGATGCACGTGACGCGGTGGTCGTCGCCGCGCGACAGGTGATAACCGCGAATCGCGAGCAATCCGGCGAGTTCACCCTGTGAACCTGCGTTGGGCTGAAGGCTGATCGTGTCGTAACCGGTGAGTTCGACAAGCCATTCCTCGAGCTGCGAGATGAGAAGAAGGTAACCCCCGACGTCCTTCGCGGGAGCGTACGGGTGAACCCCGCCGAACTCGCGCCACGTGACGGCTTCCATCTCGGTGGCCGAGTTCAACTTCATCGTGCACGAACCGAGCGGAATCATTCCGCGGTCAAGGGCGTAGTCCTTGTCGGCGAGGCGCTTGAGGAAACGCATCATCGACGTTTCGCTGCGGTACGAGTTGAACACCGCGTGCGTGAGAATCGCGTCCGAACGCAGCGCGCTGGTGGGGATCGCGGTGGCGCCGGTCGCCTCGCGCGCGGCGGGGGCAAGTCCGAACACACCGTCGAGAAGCGCGTCATCGCCGCCGGCAAGAATTCCGGTTGCGTCGTCGATCGACAGTTCATCGAAGGACAACTGAACGGTGTCAGCGTCGACCAGGTGCACGAGAGCGCCGGCAGCGTAGGCGGCATCAACGATCGACTGTGCCTTACCCGGTGCGTGAATCTGGACGGTGTCGAAGAAGTCCGAGTGAACAACGGTGTGACCCGCTGCTGTTGCGCGACGTGCGAAACGCGCAGCACGGTCGGCTACTCCCGTCGCGATTTCGCGGAGTCCCTCTGCGCCGTGATACACCGCGTACATCGCGGCGAGAACGGCGAGCAGAACCTGTGCGGTACAAATGTTCGACGTTGCCTTGTCGCGGCGGATGTGCTGTTCGCGCGCCTGCAGGGTGAGTCGGTACGCGGGCTTGCCATCGGCGTCACGTGAGACACCAATCAGGCGGCCGGGCATCTGGCGCTCGAGTCCTTCACGAACTGCGAAGAACGCCGAGTGCGGTCCGCCGAAGCCGAGCGGAACGCCGAAGCGCTGCGACGAGCCAACGACGATGTCAGCGCCTTGCGAACCGGGCGAGCGCAGAAGCGTCAGTGCGAGGAGGTCGCTGGCGACGATCGACACAGCGCCAGTCGCCGTCACCGCAGCGAGGTCAGCCGAGATGTCGCGAATGCGACCAGACGACCCGGGGTACTGCAGGTAAGCGCCGAATGCGCCGTCCGCGAGCGCCGCGGCACCTTCGCCGGCAGCAAAGTCGACCGACTTGAGCGTCACGCCAATCGGCTCTGCGCGTGTCTCGAGTACGGCACGCACCTGGGGGAACACGTCGACGTCGACAAGGAACGTCGTGGACGCGTTTCCGGACACTCGACGTGCCATGAGCATGGCTTCGGCAGCTGCCGATGCCTCGTCGAGCATTCCCGCGTTCGCGGTTCCCATCCCCGTCAGGTCGCACACCATCGTCTGGAACGTGATGAGCGCTTCGAGGCGGCCCTGCGAAATCTCGGGCTGGTACGGCGTGTACGCCGTGTACCAGGACGGGTTCTCCAGGATGTTTCGCTTGATGACACTCGGCATCACCGTGTCGTAGTACCCCAGGCCGATCAGGCTGCGGTGAACACGGTTCTCGTTTGCGAGCGCGCGCAACTCGGCGAGCGTCTCGCGCTCACTGGCCGCTGCGGGGATGCGCGACGCGAACTCGCCCTGGCGAATCGCACCGGGGACGGCTGCGTCCATGAGTGCGTCGAGCGAGGCGTATCCGAGTCGGTCGAGCATGGTCGCCTCGGAGGCGCCAGACGTGCCGATGTGTCGTGAGCGAAACTGAGTCATGAATTACTCCGTGATGAGGTCTTCGTACTCGTCGGCCGAGATGAGTGCGCCGAGCGAGGATACGTTTACCGAGAAGAGCCAGCCTGCTCCGTAGGGGTCTGAGTTGACGAGTTCGGGCGAGTTGATGACAGCCTGGTTCGCTTCGATGATTTCACCGGAGACGGGGGCGAAAAGCTCACCGACCGACTTGGTCGATTCCGCTTCACCGACGATGGCTCCAGCGGCGATCGTGGAGCCCACCTTGGGCAGGTCGACGTAGACGACGTCACCGAGTGCGTCGGCGGCGTACTGGGTGATTCCGACGACCGCGGTGTCGCCGTCAATGCGAACCCATTCGTGTTCGGAGGTGTACTGAAGGTTACTGGGGATGCTCATGAGCGGGCCTTTCGGGAATAGAAGGGAAGGGGTACTACTACTGCGGGAATGGTGGTTCCGCGAACGTCGACGTCAATCGTCGTTCCCGGTTCCGCAAATTCAGGCTCGACCAGCGCAAAGGCGATGGGGTATCCGAGCGTGGGAGAAAGGGCTCCCGAGGTAATGACGCCAATCGTGCGCCCGTTGGAGTGAACGGCGTAGTCGGCGCGACCGGCACGCTTGCCTTCGCTCTGGATTCCGACGAGTCGGACGGCTCCGGCGGAGACGCCACGCATGACGCCGTCGCGTCCAACGAAGTTGTCCTTCGAGAGGTCGACGACCTTTTCGAGCCCAACCTGGACAGGCTTGAGTTCGAGCGACAATTCGTGGCCGTAGAGCGGCATGCCCGCTTCAAGTCGCAGGGTGTCGCGGCAGGCAAGACCACACGCGAGAAGTTCGTGGCCTTCACCGGCGGCCGTGATCGCGCTCCACAATTCGGCAGCGGCTGCGTTCTCGACATACAGTTCGAATCCGTCTTCGCCCGTGTATCCGGTGCGTCCGATCAGGACGGGAGCGCCGTTGAATTCGCGGGGCAGACAGCGGTAGTAGCCGAGTTCAGCAAGTCCCTCGGTCGCAAGACCGTTTGTTGCCTCGAGAATCGCGAGCGCCGTCGGGCCCTGAACCGCGATCAAGGCAACATCGTCGGAGCGGTCATCAACGACGCAGTCAAAGTTCTCGGCGCGCTCGCGAATTGCCGCGGCAGCCGGGAATCGATTTCCCGCGTTCGCGACGACAAGGAACTCGTCGTTGCCCAAGCGGTAGACGACGACGTCGTCGATGACGGTGCCCTCTTCCGACAGGATGAGCGAGTACTTCGCGCGGCCAAGCGGAATCGCCGACAAGGTCCCCGCCAGTGCGTAATCGAGTGCGGCGCCGGCGTCAGGGCCACTCACGTAAATTTCGGCCATGTGCGACAGGTCAAAAAGACCGGCCGACGTGCGGACGGCGTGGTGTTCCGCCAGATCCGACGTGTATCGAACGGGCATATCCCAGCCAGCGAAATCAGTAAACGACGCACCCAGTTCGCGGTGAATCGCATCGAGTGGCGATAGCTTCAGGTTCACAAGTCCTCCGGGCGTCAACACACCGCCGAATATCGGCTGCGGGACTCCCCCTCTGTTACGGGACCTGAGAGTTTCGGGCCTGAGCCCTTTCACCTACGGCGGAGGATCGAACCTCGCTTTTCAGAGTGACCTGTCCCTGCGGTACGCGGACCTGAGAGTTTGGCGGGGAGGCTTGCTCCTTCGGTGACTGGTTGCCCAGTCTCTCCCGCAGAGGTAGACGGTCGTCTTGAGTTATGGCTTCAGCATAACGCTCGAACGCGCGATGCGGGAGGGCGGCGCGTCGAATTAGGGGCGAGCCCAACCGTCGGCTTCGAGTACCTGCATCTTCTCTTCGATCAGGGCTGCGACCAGCGCCGGAGAGAGCGGCTTATCCAGCGGGAAATGCAGCGAACCTGGTGTTCGGACGAACCCCTCGAGTTCCCTGTCGAGACCCGTAAACACGCGGCCGCTGTGCGGCAAATACGCGAGGTGATTCTTGAACGCCGCAAAACCGGCAATCACCTTTCCGTTGACCGCGAAGGCGGGCATGCCGTAGGAAATTTTTTGTTCAGCGTCGGGAAGTATCGCGAGAATCCGACGGCGAACCTCTTCGAGCGTCTCGCGCTTGGGCTCGGGAAGTGCGGCGATGTACGCGTCGACGTCTGCTGTGCTCACCGTGCGACTTCCGGATCGGGTCCCGTCACCCGGCTTACCGATGCGCTGTAGAGCAGGAAAGCGACGGGGATGAGGAACGCCGCAAAGGGCCCAACAATGGCACTGGCACCACCGAGAATCGGCCCGACCCCGAGGTTTCCGAAGTAGACCCAGGTCCACAACAAACTTTGGGCCCTGTTTGCGGTTGTCGGGTTATCGGTCGCTGCCGAAACCGTCATCGCGATGGGCAGCGAGTTTCCGAGTCCCCAGAGCAGGGCTCCGATGTACTCGAACTGACCGAGTTGCGCGAACGAGAAGAGCGCGACACCGACGGCCGCGGTGATCGCCGAGATGAGTACCACGCGCGAACGCCCGATGCGGTCGACAACACGTCCTCCGACGATTCGGCTGACGGCCATTCCCAGCGAGAACAGCGTGTACGCGAAAGCGGCTTCCGCCTGCGTACGTCCGGCAGTCACGAGCGCGAGCGGGATGAAGATTGCGGCAGCGCCCTCGGCGAGGACGAAGACGAACGCGATGGTCGAAATCAGGGTGACGCGGCGTTTGGCCGCAGGGCTAAGCTTCGGGCGCAGGTCCGTGTGCTCGTCGAGGTCGTGTGACGGCTTTCCGTGGTGCGCAGGAATTCCCGCCACGCGATAAACCGTGAATGCCCCAACTGCGAGGAGTGTGATGCCGACCTGGACCTCGAGAGGGATGTTGGCAACGATCAGCAGGCTCGTGATGCTCGCACCAGCGAGGACACCGATGCTGTATCCGCCGTGAAGCATCGGAAGTCGGCTCTTGGCGGACGCGCGGTCAAGATCGGCCGCTTCGACGTTAGACACGAAATCCGCGGCGCCGAATGGCAGTCCATAGGCGAAGATGGCGACGGCCGCGAGCGGGAACGAGCCGATGACGACTCCCAACACCGCAAGCGCCATCGCGGTCGGCATTCCCACGAACGTCATGATGGCGAGCACGCGTGAACCGCGGTGCGAGACGATGCGCCCTGACGCGAGGACACCGACGATGGCGCCGGCGGCGAACAGCGTCGCGAGGACTCCCATGTCGGTGATGGTCACACCGAGGCGCTCTTGCACTTCGGGACCACGGCTCGACCACGACGAATAAATGAATCCGCGGCCAAAGAACATCGCGAACGCGGTGACAAACCAAGTTGTCGCAGAAAACTTCCTCAGGGTGGCGGGCATTTGCTCAGCCTAGCAACGCACGGTTCACAGGCAATTAGCCGAGAAATGCTTCAAGCGAATCGAAGTAACTTTCCATCCCCATGCGACTTGCCTCGGCCTGTTCGTCTGGCATCTCGCCGAATTGGGTAAATCGCACAACTACACCCAGGTCCGTGGGGGTGAAATCAATCACGATTCGATGGAATGGCGCATCGTCGTCTCGGGCGATGAATTCGAGTTCGTCCTGCGAATACGACAGCGTGTGTTCGATTCGAACGTGGTTGTCAACGATGCGGTAGCGGCCCCAAAAGTAGGCGACCATGTCGTTCATGGGGACATCGACGGCAACTGCCCAGCGCCCTCCGGCAAAGGGTTCCGACGTCACTGAACCAGGAACAACCGACAAAACGGTCGGGTGATACCACTGTTCAAGTTCCGAAGCCGTCGTCCATGCGCGCCACATTCGGTCGACAGGGGCGGCGAACTCGCGTTCGACGAAATACAACTCGCGTTCGGTCAAAGTCCGCGGTCCTTGCGGAACACGGCGACGAGAGCGTTCGCGTGACCGTGTCCGATGCCGTGGTTTTCCTTGAGCCAACCCACTTGCGCCATGTGGGTGAGGTCGCGCGCGTTCGCGTCGAGCAACCCCATCCAGTGATCAATCGGTTGGCCGTACTTCTTTTCGATTGACGGGAAGTACGACTTCGGTCCCTGAACTTTTTCGGTCATTGTTAGGCCCAGGCTCCCAGAATCGCACCGGCGATCGTCACGCACACGACGTCCTGACCGACTTCGATGAGCCACACCTTGAGCGAGCGGAAGACATTGTGATCGGCCTGTCCAAACATGCGGTGCGAAACCGACGCAAACGCGCCAAAGCCGACTGCAAGGGCGAAGCCGATGAATGCGCCCGAACCTGCGTCGATGGGTGCGCCGGCAACACGAGCGAATGCGAGGACCACGGCGAGTGAAACGACCTGGACCAGCGCAGCGATGTAGGTTCCACCAAACATCAGTGCCGTCTCCGCCCCTGACATCTCGACACGTTTGGTCGGGACTTCACGACCCATGGCACGAATCCAGGTTGGGTAGAAAGTCTTGGGACCAAACCACACGGCGCCAATGATGAACGATGACAGCGACGCGACGACGACGGCGAGCCAGTTGATGGTGAGCGTATCCATGCCGAAAATCCTATTTCTTGGGGAGGAACATTGACCCAGCGACCTTGATCGCGGCGGTCACGGGCACGATTCGCGAAATTCGGGCCATGATTCGGTTGCGGGCTCCGACGATCACAGACGGTGCGGGTTTTGCCGCATCTAAGCCGGCGAGAATGACGTCGACAACTTCGGAAACCGCTGCAAGCCCGCCTGCCGGGGACGCGCCTGATACGTCGAAAAACTCTGTTGCCGTGGCACCGGGAGACACGGCGAAAACCTTGACGCCGGCGGGAACCTCGCCCCACACCGCTTCGGTGAACGAGCGGACGAATGCCTTAGTTGCTGCGTAGACAGCCATCCCCGGAACCGGCTGGTACGACGCTGTACTGGCGATGTTGACGACGGCACCAGACTTGCGGGCGACCATTCCCGGCAGGAAAGCAATGGTGAGGTCGACAAGGGTGCCGATGTTCAACTGGATTTCCTCGGCGACGGTGGCGCGATCTTCGTCTGCGACACGGGCGTTCGTCCCAAACCCCGCATTGTTGACAAGAACGTCAACCGAATGCCCGTCAGCGAGGACCTTCTTTTCGAGTTCCGCCGATGAGCCTGGCGTGGACAAATCCATTGCGTAGACCGTCACCGTGGCCTTGTGCGCAGCGATGAGTTCCTTGGCTAGAGCAGTCAAGCGGTCCTTGCGCCGAGCGACAAGGATCAGTTCGTATCCGCGACCCGCGAGTGCAACCGCGAGGTCCTTGCCGATTCCCGAACTTGCTCCCGTGATGAGTGCGGTTGACATGATGCCTTCCTAAACGTTGAAGCGGAACTCGACGACGTCGCCGTCCTGCATGACGTAATCCTTGCCTTCGATGCGCGCCTTGCCCTTGGAACGGGCTTCCGCGATTGACCCACACTCGACGAGGTCGGCAAACGACACGATCTCGGCCTTGATGAATCCCTTTTCGAAGTCGGTGTGGATGACACCGGCGGCCTGGGGCGCCTTCCACCCCTTGCCGATCGTCCACGCGCGGGCTTCTTTCGGGCCAGCGGTCAAATAGGTCTGAAGGCCAAGTGTGTCGAACCCAATGCGGGCGAGTTGGTCGAGGCCGCTCTCGGTCTGGCCGGTGGATTCGAGGAGTTCCATCGCGTCGGCCGGGTCGAGGTCGATCAGTTCACTCTCGACCTTGGCATCAAGGAACACGGCCTTAGCCGGTGCGACCAACTCTGCGAGAGCCGCCTTCTTCCCGGCATCCGTGAGGATCGACTCGTCGACGTTGAAGATGAAGAGGACGGGCTTGGACGTGAGCAGACCGAGTTCCTTGATGGGGCTCGAGTCAAACTTCGGCGCCAACGACAACGGTGTTCCGCCGTCGAGAATGCTCTTCGCCTCGATCGCGGTCGACAAGACCTCGGGCTCCATCTTCTTGCCCTTGACTTCCTTCTCGAAGCGCGGAATCGCCTTCTCGAGAGTCTGCAGGTCCGCAAGAATCAGCTCGGTGTTGATGGTTTCGAGGTCGTCCTTGGGGTCGACCTTGCCGGCAACGTGGACAACGTCACCATCAACGAATCCGCGCACGACCTGGGCGATGGCGTCCGCTTCGCGGATGTTTGCGAGGAACTGGTTACCCAAACCTTCACCCTCGGATGCACCCTTGACGATTCCAGCGATGTCGACGAACGAGACGGGTGCGGGAAGCAGGCGTTCGCTGCCGAAGATGTCGGCGAGTTGCTGAAGTCGCGGGTCGGGAAGGTTCACGACACCGACGTTCGGTTCGATCGTCGCGAACGGGTAGTTCGCTGCGAGAACGTTGTTTCGCGTCAGTGCGTTGAAGAGAGTCGACTTGCCTACGTTAGGGAGTCCGACGATGCCGATTGTTAGTGCCACTGGTCAAGTCTAGGTGAGGCGCTGGTCGGCCGTCGCGGACCGTCTCTCGGTCAATGTGACGCCGAGGAGGACGAGAGCGCCGCCGATGAGGTGCCAGATCGTCACGGACCCGCCGAGAAGAACAACGAATATCGCGGTGAAGACGGGGATGAGGTTGAGGAACGCCCCGGTTCGCGTTGGCCCGATCCATTCGGAGGACACGTTCCAGAGGAAGTATGCCCCGGCGGAGGGAATGAGTCCGATCCAGAGGACTCCCCACCACTCGGTGCCTTCGACCGTGGTCCACGACCCCGGATTAAGGACGATCTCGTCGATCAACATCAGCGGAATCATCACAAGAACGGCGAGCGTTGCCTGGATTGCGGTGGCGGTGATGGGCGGTGTTTCGACCCGCGGCGCGATCATCGAATACACCGTCCACAAAACAGTGGCGATGAGGATGAGCCCGTCCCCCGCACCGAGGTGGATGCCGTCGAGTGGCTGCCCGCCGATGACGACGACGACCGCCCCGACGAAGGACACGAGAATGCCAATGACCGCAAGTCGTGTGAGCCGGTCCTTGAGAACGAATTGAGCGGCGATCGCAATCGTCGCGGGGTTGAGTGCGACAAGCACTGCGGCCGTCACGGGAGACGTCGACTGGAGTGCGGAATAAAGAAGCAACGTGTAACCGACGTATCCCAGGAGCGACTGAACCAGGTGAAGCGGGATCTCACGGCGAATGACGGTCCAGTTTCGCTTTTCCAGGAGAAGGGCCAGCGGAATCAGTGCCACCAGCGCGATCGTCCACCGTGCGCCGGTCAACTGGATTGCGCCGATATCGGCAATGACGGCCTGCGAGAACACGAAGTTGGTCGCCCACATCGCCATCGCCACAATTGCCGGAATGGTGCGTTTGGCGTCGGACACCGTCCCAGCATAGCCACTGACAAAGGTCCACTTTGGCAAATTGTCAGTACAATATGACAACCAGCCGATTGTGAAAGGAGAGACCGTGTCGTTAGAAGTAATGGCGAGTCTTTTCTCCAATCTCGACCGCAATGGGCCGATTCCGCTCTACTTCCAGGTAGAACAGCGCATCGAAGAAGCCATCCTTGACGGTCGCCTTCCCGCGGGTGCACGGCTCGAAAACGAAGTCTCGCTCGGTGAGCGCCTCAACCTGTCGCGCCCAACAATTCGCCGCGCGATTCAGGACTTGGTTGACAAGGGTTTGTTGGTTCGCCGCCGCGGAATTGGCACTCAGGTCGTTCACGGTCGCGTGACGCGTGGCGTCGAACTCACCTCGTTGTTTGATGACCTCGCCACCACAGGACAGAAGCCGACAACCCAGTTGTTGTCCCACTCGATCGACACCGCGAGCGACGCCGTCGCCGAGCGACTCGGAGTCCCCGCCGGTTCCAAGGTCCTGCACATTCGCCGCGTTCGAATCGCTGACGGTGTTCCGGTCGCGGTTCTCGAAAACTGGCTTCCCGAACAGTTCGCCGACATCAGCGAATCAGACCTGCAGTCGATGGGTCTCTACGAATTGTTGCGCTCGCGCGGAGTCGCCATTCGCGTCGCGAAGCAGAAAATCGGTGCCCGCGCCAGCACGACCGCCGACTCCGCATTGCTCGACATTGACCGTGGCTCTGCGCTGCTCACGATGGAACGTGCGGCCTTCGACAACTCCGGCCACGGCGTCGAGTACGGCTCGCACTTCTATCGCCCCGACCTGTATTCGTTCGAAGTAACCCTCGTCGAAAAGTAAAGCGGCGAGGTTTCCCCCGCCGCTTCACGTGTCACTCGATCGACTTAGTCGTTTCGGATGACGTTGATTTCGTGTGTCAGCGTGTCCAGTTCCGAACCACCGGCCATGGCCTGAATGAGTTCGTCCAGGACGACCGTCTCGCGCTCGAACGACGCAATCATGCGACCGCGGTTGAGCAGGAAGAAGTGGTCACCGACGAGGTTCGCGTGGTGCGGGTTGTGCGTGATGAAGATGACGGCCACGCCGCGCTCGCGCGCAGCAAGGATGTACTTCAACACGATTCCGGACTGACGAACACCCAGTGCGGACGTCGGCTCGTCGAGGATGAGGACGTTCGCACCGAAGTAGACGGCGCGGGCGATGGCAACAGCCTGGCGTTCTCCACCCGAGAGGGTGCCGATTGCCTGGTTGGTGTCGCGAAGGTCGATACCCATCTCGAGCAACTGCTCTTTGGCGACCTTCTTGGCCTTAGCGGTGTCGAGGATTCCGAGAGGCTTCCACCACTTCTTCGGCTCGTTGCCGAGGAAGAAGTTACGCCACACCGACATCAACGGGACGGTTGCGAGGTCCTGGAAGACCGTCGCGATTCCCTTGGACATCGCGTCACGGGGTGAGTTGAAGTCGGCGGGGACACCGGCGACGTTAAATTCACCCTCGGACTGCTTGTGAACGCCCGACAGAATCTTGATCAGCGTGGACTTACCCGCACCGTTGTCACCGAGAACACAGGTGACCTGACCGGGGTAGACCGCGAGGTCGACATCGCGAAGAGCGACCACGTTGCCGAACGACTTCCCGACGCCCTTCAGCTCGAGGGCTGGAGTGACGTTTGCCGTCGAGGACTTTGCACTCATTTGCGTGCTCCCTTCGCGCGCTTCGACAGCCAGGTGTTGACCAACACTGCGAGGAACAAGATGACACCGAGGAACGTGGACACCCAGTCCTGGTCCCACAGTGCGTAGGGGATTCCGATCGCGGCGAAGCCCATGATTGCTGCACCGATCGATGCACCAATCGCCGAACCGGCACCACCCGTGAGAAGCGTTCCACCTACCGCCGCGGCGATGATGTAGTAGAACTCCTGGCCGACACCCTGACCGGCCTGCATTCCGCGAAGCTCAAGGAGCGTCATCGCACCGACGAGCGCTGCGGCCATCGAGGTGAGGACGAAGAGCGTGATCTTGGTACGCGCGACGGGTACACCCGCGTTACGAGCCGCGTTGGCGTCGCCACCCGATGCGAAAATCCAGTTTCCGAACGTGGTGCGCGTGAGGATCCAAGTAGCCAGAACGGTGAAGAGCAACCACCAGACGACGGAGATCTGGAACGACGCCGTTCCAATTTCAATCTTGGTTGCGAACCATGAGCGCGCGGCTTCGAAATCGCTGGCGCCGTCGATGCCGTCGACTCGGACGGTTCCGGTCAGCATCTTGGTGACGGCGAGGTTGACGCCCTTGAGGACGAAGAATGTTGCTAGCGTCACGATGAATGACGGTAGCCCCGTTTTTATGACGAGGTATCCGTTGGCAAGGCCAACAAGTCCCGCGAAAAGAAGTGTGATGATCATCGACGGCCACACGTCCAGGCCAAGTTCGCTGATGAGGTTACCCATCAAGAGTCCGGCCGTTCCGACCATGACTCCAGAGGACAAGTCGAACTCTCCCGCGATCATGAGGAGAGCGACAAAAATTGCGACGATGCCGACGGGGGCAGCGAATTTTGTCCAACCTGCAGCGCCTTGAAGGCCTGCGAATTGTCCGGTCGTGTCCGACAGGGCAAAAGTGATGAAGATGACGAGTGCACCGAGGAGGGCGCCGAGCTCTGGGCGTCGAAGTGCCTTGGTGATGAAGGAGACACGCTGGATGCGTTCGTCCGTCTTGACTGCGGTCATGGGTTCACCGCCTTTCTAGTGAGATGAAGAAATTTGCTTACGGTGTGAGATGGCGGCTGGCACATCAGGGATGCACCAGCCGCCAACTTTAGTTGCTAGAGACTAGCGCGTACCTGCTGCGACCAGTTCCATGACCTTGTCTACGTTGTCCGAGGTAACGAAACCAGGACCGGTGTAGATGGGGAGGCCACCACCGAGCTCGTGAGCGTTGGTGAGGTTCAAGAACAGGAGCACGACGGACATGTAGCCCTGTGCGTACTGCTGCTGGTCAACGGCGAATGCCATCTTTCCATCCTTGATGGCGGTCAGAGCGTCAGCCGACATGTCGACCGTACCGATGATCGCGTTGCGTCCGGTGTTCTCCGAAGCGACCATTGCTGCACCGGTTGCGATGTCTGCGTTGAGCGCGAAGATGCCGTCGATGGCGGTGTCCGCCTCGAGAGCAGCCTGGAGCTTGGCAGCCGAACCAGCGAGGTCAGCAAGTCCACCGTCGAGGTTGAAGTCAACGGTTTCGCCTTCGAAGGTCTCTGCGAGACCCTTACAACGGTCGGTCAGACCCGAGTTAGCTGCTTCCTGAATGGGGCAGAGAACCTTGGTTGCGCCGAGCTCGTTGAAGCGGTATCCAGCTTCGCGACCTGCAACGATTTCGTCCTGACCAACGTGCGTGAATGCGCCGAGGTCCTTGAAGACCGACGATCCCGAGTTCATCGTGACGGTGGGGATGCCTGCAGCCGAAGCAGCGAGCATTGCGTCCTTGATTGCGTCCGGGTCCGGAGCCGAAGCAGCGATTCCCGAGCAACCACCCGATACGCCAGCTTCGATGGTCGAAGCCTGCTTAGCCGAGTCGTTCGTCGATCCCTGGTAGTCAAGGGTCACACCGAGGTCTGCAGCAGCAGCCTCTGCACCAGCCTGAGCAACCGACCAGAACGTTCCGCCATCACCGTGGGTGTAGACGCAGATCTTGAGGTCAGCGTTGCCACCGGCAGCAGGGGCCTCTTCCGAGGTCGCCGCACAACCGGCAAGTGAAAGCGACGCGACAGCCGCAATCACAGAGAGTTTCTTCCAAGACATAAATGCCTCTCCTTTGAGTTTGTTTGATGCCTTCTTGCAACTAGGGCGATGCAAGACGTAATAGTCATAATGTCATATCAAAGTCGGATTACGGAATGTTTTTGGCCACCGTTACCGAACTGATACATTCGCCGAATTCTCGAGCAGTTGCGGGCAAACACAGGGGCTCGAGGTAGCCCTCGAGCCCCTGTTTGTCGTGCGTTTAGAGGACTCCGTCGACCGACACAAACTTGCCGGTGCGCGCGGACTCGGTTGCAGCGTCCGCCAGGATCAGCGCGGCACGCCCGTCGTCGAACGTCGGGTTGTAGTTCTTGCCGTCACGAATTCCGTCGAGGAACAACGCGAGTTCACGGCGGTAGGACACCGCGTAGCGAACGAGGAAGTTGTCGATGAGCGGCTCGGCCGATTCGGTGTGCGTCGCGGACGAGTGCTTGACCATCGTTGCCGTGACGTTGTCGGCCCAGAGGGACCCCTCGTCACCGAATGCCTCGAGGCGCTGGTCGTAACCGTATGAGCAGTGACGCGAGTTCACGATGGTGACCAACTCGCCGCCGCGACCGCGAAGAATGACGTTGACCGAGTCGTAATCGTTCTCGGCCTTGATTTCCTCGCTGAACACGTTGGCACCTGCGGCGAACACATCGACGATGTCGGGAACGAAGTTGCGTGCCATGTCGAAATCGTGAATTGTCATGTCGCGGAAGATTCCGCCCGAGACGGCGATGTAGGAGCGCGGCGCAGGGCCGGGGTCGCGCGAAAGGATGACGAGTTGTTCCAGCTTGCCAACGTCACCAGCCGCAACGCGGCTCTTGATGGTCTCGAACTGCGGGTCAAAGCGACGGTTGAATCCGATACCGATGTGAACGTTCGCGGCGTTCGCCTTGTCGCGAAGCTTCTCGACCTTGGCGATGTCCAGGTCAATCGGCTTCTCGCACAGGACATGGATACCCGCGTCGATGGCACGGTCGATCATGTCGAGGTGCGTTGCGGTCGGAGACGCGACAACGATGACGTCGACGTCACCGGCCGTGAACACGTCCTCGGGGTCAGTCGTGACCTTTCCGCCGAATTCGGCGGCAAGCTTCTCGGCACCTTCGATGAACGGGTCGCAGACCCACGCAAGGTTCGCACCCTTGGTGTCCGCGATGCTTCCCGCGTGAACCTGACCGATGCGGCCGGATCCGATAAGTCCAATGTTGAAGTCGCTCACGACTGTCCTTTCGTGTACTGGTGATGATGTGGTTCGCGCCGTGACCCCACCACAGGACACGGCGCGAAGTCGCTAGTTTTGGGGGAACCCGAGATTGATTCCGCCGTGGCTCGGGTCGAGCCAGCGGGACGTCATCGTCTTTTCCTGGGTGAAGAAGTTGAAGCCGTACATTCCGTGCGCCTTCGAGTCGCCGAAGAGCGACGCCTTCCAGCCACCGAACGAGTAATACGCGACCGGGACGGGGATCGGTACGTTGATGCCGATCATGCCGACCTGGATCTCGTTCTGGAAGCGGCGAGCCGCTCCGCCATCGTTCGTGAAGATGGCGGTTCCGTTGCCGTAAGCACCGTTGTTGATCAGGTCAACACCTTCTTCGAACGTCTTGACGCGAACGATTGAGAGGACGGGTCCGAAGATCTCTTCGGTGTACACCTTCGACGAGGTCGGAACCTGGTCGATGAGGGTGGGCCCAAGCCAGTAACCGTTCGGGTCACCATCGACCTCGATGCCGCGACCGTCAACGACGACCTTGGCGCCATCAGCGATAGCGATGTCGATGTACGACGCAACCTTGTCACGGTGCTGCTCGGTGACGAGCGGTCCCATGTCGCACGAACGGCGACCGTCACCGATTTTCAGTCCGCGCATGCGGTCGACGATTTTCTCGATGAGAACATCTGCCACGGGCTCGACGGCGACGACAACCGAGATCGCCATGCAACGCTCTCCGGCTGAACCGAATCCGGCGTTGATCGCCGAGTCAGCGACGAGGTCGAGATCGGCATCGGGCAGGACGAGCATGTGGTTTTTGGCGCCACCGAGTGCCTGAACACGCTTGCCGTGCTTGGCACCCGTCTCGTAGACGTACTGCGCGATCGGGGTCGAGCCGACGAACGAGATCGCGTGCACGCGCGGGTCGGTGAGAAGTCCGTCAACAGACTCTTTGTCACCGTTGAGAACGGTGAAGACACCGTCGGGAAGCCCTGCTTCCTTCCACAGTTCGGCGAGCCAGATGGCGGCCGACGGGTCCTTCTCGGATGGCTTGAGGACGACCGAGTTTCCGGCCGCGATGGCGATGGGGAAGAACCACATCGGGACCATCGCGGGGAAGTTGAAGGGCGAGATGATTCCGACGACGCCAAGAGGCTGGCGGGTCGAGTACACGTCGACGCCCGTCGACACGTTCTCGCTGAACGAACCCTTGAGAAGGTGGGTCATGCCGCACGCGAACTCGACGACCTCTTGGCCGCGGGTGATCTCACCGAGCGCATCCGAGAGCACCTTGCCGTGCTCGGACGTCAGGATTTCGGCGAGCTCGCCCTTCTTGGCGTTGAGCAGCTCGCGGAAGTTGAAGATGATCGCCTGGCGACGCGCGAGCGACAGGTCGCGCCACGCGGGGAATGCGGCGTGCGCTGACGAGATCGCCTTGTCGATGTCGGCCTGGTTCGCGAGGACGACGCGCTTGGTCTCTTGACCGAGTGCGGGGTCGTAAACGGGGGCGGTGCGATCGGTCGTGCCGTGGTCGCGCTTGCCGTCGATCCAGTGGGGAACTGTGGTGTTCGTCATGGTTTTCCTTTGTGTGTGACTATCCGTGAACAAGTGTGGCAGCGGTGTCGACGGCCTTCGCGACATCGCCGTGGTGGGGGTAGAGCATCGAGCGTCCGACGACGAGTCCTCGAACACCGGGCAACTTCAGTGCATTGCCCCACTCTTCGATCAGTTCGTCTTCCTTTTCGCCAGGGTCTCCTCCGAGGAGCAGTGTGGGCAGAGTGGTCGACGCCATGACGCGCGCCATGTCGGGAACGACGGGAATCTTGAGCCACGAGTACGCGCTCGAATTTCCCAGTCCGGCGGCAATAGCCATCGACAGAATTACCTGGTCCGTCGACAAGTTGTTCTTGATTTGACCGTCGACCCATTCACTCATGAACGGTTCGAGCATGATGGGGATTCCCAGTTCGGCGGCTTCGCTGACCGCAAACGCCGTCGACTCGAGCGTGTCCGCAGTTCCGCTATCAGTGAGGTTGATGCGAATGAGGTTCTTGGCGAAGTCGAGTCCGTCACGCTCGATAGACGGCATGTCATATCCCGTGTAGCGGTCGTCCATTTCGAACGACGCCCCGCGAAGCCCGCCGCGGTTCATCGACCCGACGACGACCTTGTTGTCGAGCAGTCCGAGAAGCGCCAGGTCGTCGATGATGTCGGGGGTACCGAGAACGCCGTCGACGCCGGGACGCGACAAGGCGATGGCGAGATTAGTAAGGAGTTCGTATCGATCCGCCATCGCGGTCGGGTTGCCATTGACGGCGAGCGCCCCACGGGCGGGGTGGTCGGCCGCAACGATCATGAGTCGACCGTCTCCGGCGAGCAACTCGCGGTGTTGGCGGTTCTTGTACACCTCTGCGAGACGACCGGGGTCGGTCGCTCTCGTCTCGCGGAGCTTGTCGAAGTCAAGCTGGACCATTAGGCGATCTCCTTCAGGATGGCGTCGACCTCATCGGTGGTCGGCATTGCCGTTGAACATTCGAGGCGGGATGCGACGATCGCACCGGCCACGTTGGCGAAACGCAGGATGTGTTCGAGCTCCCAGCCCTGCGACAATCCGTAGCAGAGAGCCCCGCCGAACGAATCGCCAGCACCGAGGCCGTTGACCACGTTGACGAAGTACGGGGGAACCTCGACGGACTCGTCTTTCGTCTTTGCGAGCACGCCCTTGGGGCCTTGCTTGACGATGGCGAGTTCGATACCGCGTTCCAACAGTGCGTCTGCTGCGCGGTGCGGTTCGGTTTCGCCGACGGCGACCTCGCACTCCTCTTTATTGCCGACTGCCACGGTCACCTTGCCGAGCGCCTTCTCAACTTCGCGCGTCGCGAGTTCGGGCGAATCCCAGAACATGGTTCGGTAATCCAGGTCAAGGATGGTGAGCGGCTTGCGTCCGCGCGCATCCCACGCGACGTGGTGCGCTTCGCGCGACGGCTCTTGGCTGAGCCCCGTCACCGTTGACCAATAGATTCGGGCGTCACGAATCGCGTCGAGATCGAGCTCTGACGCGGCGATTTCGAGGTCCGGCGCTTTCGGTTCGCGATAGAAGTAGAGCGGGAAGTCGTCCGGCGGGAAGATTTCGCAGAACACGACGGGGGTGTTGAGGCCGGCAACTCCGGAGACGAACTCATCGGAAACACCAAGGCGAACGAGTTCGTTGTGGATGAACTTTCCGAACGGGTCGTTCCCGGTTCGCGTGATAACAGCTGATTTGAGTCCGTGACGTGCTGCGGCGACGGCGACATTGGTCGCACTTCCACCCAGAAACTTGCCGAATGACGTGACGTCTTCGAGACCGACGCCAACCTGGAGCGGGTAAATGTCCACGCCGACACGACCGATCGTGATGACGTCGTAGGGGTGCGACATGAGACGGCCTTCCTGGATGTGCGCGGTAAGTCTATAACTATGTTAGGACATATTGACAAAAACGACAACAGGCCTGGAGCCGAGGTCGAATCAGCGGTTCGATGGGGGTGCTCCCTGTCAAGATAAGGACATGGAACTCGTCTATCTCGTCGTCGGCTTGCTCGCCGGTGCAGCAATCGGTTGGTTCGTCGCGAAATCGCGCACCAACAACGCGGAAGCCGGCGTACTCGCCGGTCGCAACGAAGAACTCGCGAAGCAGAACGAACAGCTTCTCGCCGATCTTGCCGCGGTGCGCGAAGCAGAGCGGGCACGACTGGAAGATGAAAGCAAGGTCCTCGAACGGCTCGCCCCCGTCCAGACGCTGTTGACCCAGGTGGAAAATCGCGTGCGCGACATGGAAAACGAGCGCAAGACGCAGTTCCAGTCGATCGACGACCAACTCAAACAAGCACGCGCCGACGGCGACGCACTTCGAAACGTGACCCAGGGGCTCAAGTCCGCCCTGTCGGACCCCAACATCCGCGGACACTGGGGGGAAACCCAACTCGAGCGACTCTTCGAAGCCGCCGGGATGGTCAAGGGAATCGACTACGTCACGCAGGACCAAATCGCCGGAACAGATGACGCCAAAGGTTCACGACCCGACGCCATCGTCAAGCTTCCCGACGGAGGCCAGATCATCGTCGATGCAAAGGTCACGTTGACGAACTACCTGCGCGCGGCAGAGGAAACCGACCCCAAACTTCGCGAAGGACTCCTCAAGCAGCACGCCAAGGATGTTGCCCTCAAGGCCAAGGAACTGGCCGACAAAAAGTACTGGCAGAAATACGACCTCAGTGCCGATTACGTCATCATGTTCATGCCAACCGAAGCTGCGCTCGCCGAAGCACTCCAGGTTGACCCGTCGATTTACGACACCGCGTTGCGCATGAACGTCGCCATCGCCACCCCGATCAGCCTGTTCACAACACTGAAGTCGGTGGCGTTCCTGTGGCGCCAGCACGCACAGACCGAGCAAATTCACGAGGTCATCACCAAAACCCGTGTGCTCATCGACACTCTCGGTCGGACCGCGGACGACGTCAACGGGTTCGCGAAGAGCCTTGCCGCAACCGTGAACAACTACAACACGTTCGCGAGCAAGTTCGAGAACAGCCTCATCAGCGCAGCGGTCGCGATCCCGGGCGTCACCGATGGCGCGTTCCCGTCGTTGACGAAGCTCGACAAGGCGCCTCGCGAAATCAAGGACAGCAAGATTGCCAAGGCCAAGGCGCTCCCCCGCGCCGACGTGCCCGAAATCGACTTTGATTTAGAGGTGCGCGCGCCACAGTCCACAATGGACACTGATGGGGACGACGACTCGAAGTAAGGCTGCACTGCGCGACAGCATCGTCGCGGTAATCGGCGTCATTCTCATTGCCGCGAATACGCGTTCCGCAGTCTCGGGGCTTTCCCCCATTTACGACATCGTCAATCAGGACGTTGCTCTGGGAATTGATGCTCGGGCAATCCTCGGTTCACTGCCGCCGATCGGGTTCGTCATCGGCGGGCTGCTCACGCCGCGGATCACCCGCCGAATCGGGCTTGAATGGAACCTCGTCACGCTCGTCGCGTTGATTGCGATCGGGCACACGGTTCGCGCGTTCGCGACCGACTGGACGATTCTCGCGCTGGGGTCCGCCATTGCTCTGATCGGATCAGGAATGGGCAACGTCTCGTTGCCGCCGACGATCAAAAAGTACTTCCCCGAGCACATCGGCCCGATGTCGGCGACGTACATCACGTTCGTCTCACTCGGTTCGGTCGTTCCCCCGCTGATCGCGGTGCCAGTCAGCGAATCGATGTCGTGGCAGTTCACGATGGCGATCTGGGCGACCTTCGCGGCGATGGCACTCATCCCCTGGTTTGTCGAAATTCGATCGGGGCAGAACTCGGGCGATCCGCTCGGTTCCGTCGTCGGCGAGAAACTTGCCGTGACAAAGTCACCCACCGCGTGGGCGATCGCCGTGTCGCTGTGTGTGTCCTCGGCGACCGGCTACGGAATGTTCGCGTGGCTTCCGGATATCGCGAAAGACGCTGCCGGAATGAGCGAACTCGAGGGAGGGCTCATGCTCTCGGTTTTCGCCTTCGCGGGCACTCCGATGTCCCTCGCTATGCCGCTCATTGCGGCCCGCATCACAAACATTGGTTGGCTTGCCGCTTTGGGGGGCACGCTGATTGTTGGCGGATTCACCGCGATGCTCGTTGCTCCGTCCGCCGCGCCTTTCCTGTGGGTCGTCATCTTCGGCAGTGGGCCGTTGCTGTTCCCGATGGCGCTTGTGCTCATCAATCTGCGAACCGAAACGACATCAGCGTCACTGCAACTGAGTTCGTTCACTCAGTTCGTCGCCTACAGCTTTGCCGCGACAGTCCCGCCACTCATGGGGCTATCCCGTGCGCTCACCGGGTCGTGGGATGTCGCCCTCACAGGACTCGCACTGAGTGGCCTCGGCGCAGCGTGGGCTGCGGTAATCCTCGCCCGCAACAACACGATCGAGTCGGAACTGAAGAACCGCTAGTCGAGCCAGCGTTCGGCGAGATAGTCCGAGTTCACGCGACGAATCGTGCCCGATCGCGAACGGAAAATCACGCTCTCCGTCTTGAGCCACGGACCGTCGTGACGCACGCCACGAACCAGTTCACCGTCGGTCACGCCGGTTGCAACAAAGAACGTATTGTCGCTCGCCACGAGTTCGTCGGCGGAATAGACGTAATCGAACTTGAGGCCGGCGGCGGTTCCACGCTCGCGTTCCTCGTCCGTGCTCGGCATCAGTCGGCCCTGGATGAAACCGCCGAGCGCCTTGATTGCGCACGTCGTCGCTACGCCCTCGGGGCTGCCGCCGACGCCGTAACACAGGTCGATTCGGCTGTCGGGGCGCGCGGAATTGATGCCCGCCGCGACATCCCCGTCAAGAATCAGGCGAGTGTGTGCACCAGCCGCACGGATTTCCTCGATGGCGTCGGCGTGACGGGGACGGTCGAGAATCGCGACCTTGATGTCGCTGACGGAGACTTTCTTTTTCTTGGCCAGTTCGCGAATGTTGGCGCCCAGCGACTGAGAGATGTCCAGTACACCGTTGGCTTCTGCCCCGGAGACAAGTTTCTCCATGTAGAAAACGCTCGACGCATCGAGCATCGAACCGCGATCGGCAACCGCCAACATCGAAATGGCGTGCCCGCGGCCAGCCGCCGTCAGGCTCGTCCCGTCAATCGGGTCGACCGCAATGTCGCACTCCGGTCCGTTCCCGTTACCGACGACCTCGCCGTTGAACAGCATCGGTGCGTTGTCCTTTTCGCCTTCGCCGATGACGATCGTGCCCTGAAAGTTGACGGTACCGAGGAACTTGCGCATCGCGTCAACGGCAGCGCCGTCTGCCGCGTTCTTGTCGCCACGACCGACGAACGGCATTGCACGAATCGCGGCCGCTTCGGTTGCGCGAACCAGTTCCAGCGCGAGGTTGCGATCCGGGTGAACGAATGGGTTATCCATGAGGTCCCTCATCTACACAGTGACAGGTCGCGTCTGTGGTGGATCGGCGATAGCGCCAGCCTAGCGCGCGACCCCAAAGACTAGACTGAGAATCACTTGTCGCCACCACGAACTAGGAGAAGTTATGCCCGTCGCAACACCGGATCAGTACGCCGAAATGCTCGACACCGCGAAGAAGAACGTCTTCGCCTTCCCCGCCATCAACGTGTCGTCGTCGTCGACAATCAACTCGGTCCTTCAGGGACTGACCGAAGCCGGTTCTGACGGAATCCTCCAGGTCACCACGGGTGGCGCCGACTTCTTCGCCGGCCACACCGTCAAGGCGCGCGCCACCGGCGCACTCGCGATGGCGAAGTACGTGCACGAGGTTGCCAAGTCTTACCCCATCACCGTTGCCGTCCACACGGACCACTGCCCCAAGGATGCACTCGACGGTTTCGTGTACCCGCTCATCGCCGCCTCGGAAGAGGAAGTGAAGGCCGGCCGCGAGCCCATTTTCCAGTCGCACATGTGGGACGGTTCGGCTGTCCCGCTCGCCGAGAACCTTGAGATCGCGAAGCAGATTCTCGCGAAGACCAAGAACATCAACGCTATCCTCGAGGTCGAAATCGGCGTCGTCGGCGGTGAAGAGGACGGTGTCAGCCACGACATCAACGAAAACCTGTACACGACTCTCGAGGACGCCATCGCGACCGTCGAAGCCCTCGGTCTCGGCGAGAACGGCCGCTACATGGCGGCCCTCACCTTCGGAAACGTCCACGGCGTCTACAAGCCGGGAAATGTCAAGCTTCGCCCCGAAATCCTCGCTGACATCCAAGCCGGTCTCGCCGAAAAGTACGGAACCGGCCCCAAGCCCATGGACCTCGTGTTCCACGGTGGTTCGGGTTCGACCGAAGACGAGATTTTCGAGGCCGTCCGCAACGGAGTCGTCAAGATGAACCTCGACACGGACACGCAATACGCATACACGCGATCGGTTGCCGACACCATGCTCAAGAACTACGACGCCGTCCTCAAGGTTGATGGCGAAGTGGGAAACAAGAAGGTGTACGACCCGCGCAGTTGGGGCAAGTTGGCCGAGACCGCGATGGCGGCCCGCGTGGTCGACTACGCAAAGCAGCTCGGTAGCGCCGGACACGCACTCAAGTAGTCGTCGACGATGCCCGGTCAGAGCCTCCCCACGTCGCTGCCGAGCCCGCGACTCATCGACCCGCTCGATGTTCCGTCGCTGCGTTGGGGAGTCATGGGGCCGGGCGGCATCGCCGACTCGTGGGTGACGACCGTTCTCAAGAACACCAATCAGCAGATCGTTGCAGTTGGTTCGACCAACGCTGAACGCGCTCGCGCCTTTGCCGAAAAGTTTGGGCTGCCAGAGTGGTACGGGTCGTACGACGACCTGCTCGCCGACCCCGATGTCGACGCTGTGTACATCTCGACGCGACAGCACACACATCGCGAGAACGCGCTCCAGGCGATCGCAGCGGGCAAGCACGTACTCATCGAGAAGCCGATCGCGACGCTGGCAGAGGACGCACGCGCGATTCGTAACGCCGCCCGCGCATCGGGCTTGTTCGTGATGGAAGCGCTGTGGACGACGTACCTTCCGCAATCCGACATCATTCGACAGCTCGTCGCAGACGGGGTCTTCGGGGACATTCGTCTCGTTCAGGCTGACCACAGTCAAGACCTGCGGGGCGTCGAACGCCTGTTCGACCCGCACGGCGGCGGCACCTCACACGACCTCGGCATCTATCCGACGGCGTTCATCTCGAGCTTCTTCCCCGGCGAACCGTTGACGGTTAACGCGATGGGATCGGTGACCAAGGACGACATCGACTCTGAGGTGCTCATCCGAACCGAATACGCGAACGGCGGGCGCGCCTACGCCTCGTCGAGCATCACTAACTTCGGTCACAATTCAGCGTGGGTCGACGGAACGCACGCTTCGCTAAGACTCGGAAACCCGTTCTTCTTGCCCACGTCCTTGTCGCTGTACGAACGCGCGTTCATCACCGAGCCCGTCGCGCACTGGCACGACGAGACGGAAATCGTCGGACACCACGGCCTGTTCTATCAAGCACTCGCGTTCGCCAGCTTCATCGCTCAGGGCCTCACGGAGTCGCCGTGGCGTGACCTCGACGCCTCGGTTCTCGACATCGAAACGATTGCCGCTGCGCGCCACCAACTCGGGGTGTACTACCCGGGCGAGGCTCGTTAGCTCTTTCGGCCACCCAGCGCGCGGTCGTCTCCGCGCAATTCCTTGGGCAACGAGAACATCAAGTCCTCGGTCGCCGTGGTGATCGTGTCGATGTGCGCGAATCCCGCGTGGCGCAGATCCGCAAGGACCTCGTCGACCAGATATTCGGGGACACTAGCGCCGGACGACAGCCCGATGGTCGAAACACCCTCAAGCCACTCCTGCTTGATCTCGCTGGAGTAATCGATTCGGTACGCCGACTTTGCGCCTGTCTCGAGGGCAACCTCGACCAGGCGAACCGAGTTCGACGAATTCGAACTTCCGACAACCAAGACGAGGTCGCAGTCTGGTGCGATCTTCTTGATGGCGACCTGACGGTTCTGCGTCGCGTAACAAATGTCGTCGCTCGGCGGGTCCTGCAGATGGGGGAAGCGAAGTCGGAGGCGACGGACGGTCTCCATCGTTTCGTCGACCGACAACGTGGTCTGCGACAGCCAAATCAAGTTCTCGTTGTCCGGCACAACCACAGTGTCGGCCGCATCCGGGTCGTTGACGAGGGTCGTCTGATCGGGCGCGTGACCCATCGTTCCCTCGACCTCTTCGTGGCCTTCGTGACCGACGAGCAAGATGTGGAAGTCCTGGCGCGAGAAACGTTCCGCCTCGCGGTGAACCTTGGTCACAAGCGGGCAGGTGGCGTCGATCGCCATGAGGTTCTTGGCGGCCGCGTCGGACTTCACCTTCGGTGAAACTCCGTGGGCACTGAAGACCAAGTGCGAACCCTCGGGGACCTCGTCAACCTCGTCGACGAAAATGGCGCCGCGCTCCTTGAGGCTCGACACAACTTCGACGTTGTGCACGATTTCCTTGCGGACGTAAACCGGCTCACCGTATTGCTCAAGCGCCTTTTCGACCGCGACGACTGCTCGGTCGACGCCGGCGCAGTAACCGCGCGGAGCGGCGAGCAAGATGCGCTTGGGAGCGGGGCTCGGCATCTCTTCAAGAGGAACGGTCCGCGGTGGGTGGCGCACCGTCAATTCGACTGACGTCTTTCCGATGTTGACCGCGCTCACGTGTCTAGTTTAGGCAGGTTGTGTGGGTGTGGTTTGCCGACCGCCCGCTGCGCCGGCGAAAACTGCGGCTGCGATGGCGAACGCCACAAGAATCCAGAACATCGTGAGCAGGCCGATGGATTGAGCTATCAGGCCGAGTACGGGAGGGCCGACGAGGAATGCCATGTACCCAGAAGACGCGACGAAGGAGACGCGACGAGCCGGATTCTCGCCTTCGCCCGCGGCGGAGAGGAAAAGTGGGAACCCGAGCGCGACGCCGGCACCCCACAGTGCTGAACCAATGAGCGCGAAGGGCAGCGTTCCACCGAGGATGACCGTGACGACACCGACCGCACCGATGGCGGCGAAAATCTGCAGCGTGCGTGCGCGGCCAAGTCGATCGGAGATGCGACCGCCCACGACGCGCGTGATGATCATGGCGACCATGAGGACAGCATAGGCGAGTGCGCCGTTCGTTCGTGACTCGCCGTAATCGTCGACGAGCGCCAGTACCAACCAGTCGTTCGACGCCCCCTCGGCGAGGGTGATGGCGAAGATGCCGGCGCCGAGAGCGAGGACCAGTGGCGTCTTCCACAACGGCCTCGCAGGCTTCGTCGCCGGTTCTTCGGCACGGGCTCCACCGGTTTCGGTGATCGCGCGCGTTGCAAAGACGGCGATCGTCGATGTCGCGATGGCGAGCAGGATCAATTGCAGGACGAGCGAGAAGTCGATGGTCGTGCCGAGGGCCCCGATGCCGACCCCCGCGAACGTGCCGACAGAGAACCCTGCGTGCAACATCGGCATGATGGTTTTCCCCATCGCCTGTTCCAGAGCAGCGCCGCTGACATTGATGGCGACATCGGCAGCGGCCCCGACAACACCGAGTGCAACGAAACCGACAAACAGCAGGACACTCGAGCCGACCGCGATGGCGGTGGCTTGCACGATGACGGCGAGCGCCGAAAAGATGAATCCCCACACGATGATGGGTTTGATCCCCACGCGATCGATGATGCGACCGGCGGACGCGAGTCCCGCCAACGACCCGATCGCGAATCCCAACAGGATGAACCCGATGCCGGCGGTCGTGGTGTTGACCGCTTCACGCACCTCGGGGAGTCGAGCGAGCAGCGAGGCGTTGGTCAGCCCCAACATCGCGAAGAGGACGACGACCGCGCGATACCAGCGTGCGGTGTCGGTCACAAAGGAACTCCGAGGTCCTGGAACGAACGCCACTCGAAATCTCCGTTGCCGCCCTTGGCAACCAGGATGAAGTCGGTGCCTTCGCGCGGGTCGGGAACGTGGAGGCGAACGACATCGCTTCCGTTTTCCCACGCGACGATGAGACCGTTCTCATCCGAATCCCACTCGTAGTCACCGTCGAAGGCGGCGTGGAACCGGCGCAATCCCGCCAGGTTGAGGGTGGCGAGCGTCAGCGGTTCGGCGAGAGCGGCTTCGATGTCGGTTCGCTCCCCCACCAACGCCGAGAGCGTGAAGACGACGTGCAGGTCGGTGGCCATGGCGATGACGCGGTCCATGAAGTCGTCGGCGTGGTCCATCGACGGCATCGAATCCAACACGATCGGGTCGTCCGTGAACTCGGTTGCCGGCGTCATCGGGACGAGATCGCGCAACTGTGTGCGAACGGCTTCAGAGGCAGCGTCCAAGAGACCGAGATCGTCGTAGATGAAGGTGATGGGGCGCACAGAAATCCTTTACAGCGGGTTACTCAACCGTACTCCCCGCACGTCCGTCCTCGCGGGTACGGTGGAGGTTATGACGGACTCTCCTGCTGACGTGGTGCGCACTGTCGCCGACGTGGCAAACAGTCTGCGCAACTACATCGGGCAACTTCCGCCGGTCTGGATCGAGGGCCAACTCGCTGAGTGGAATCCCCGCGCGAAAGCCCACTACGGCAAACTCAAGGACCTCACCGAGGACGCCTCGATCAACATCACCGTGTGGAACACCGTCGTTGACGGGCTGACCGAGTCCTTCAAGCAGGGCGACAAGGTCCGTGTCCTCGCAAAGCCCGACTTCTGGGTCGGCGGCGGTTCACTGTCCTTCCAAGTGAAGGACATGCGCCACGAGGGACTCGGCGACATTCTCGAAAAGATCGAACGACTGCGTCGCACCCTCGAATCCGAAGGTCTACTCGATCCCGCTCGCAAGAAGCCTCTCCCCTTCCTTCCCCTGTGCATCGGGCTCATTACGGGTGCCGATTCCGACGCCGAAAAGGACGTCCTCACGAACGCAAAGCTGCGGTGGGCCGACGTCAAGTTCCGCGTCGAACACACCCTCGTCCAGGGGGAACAGGCGCCCGCACAGGTTGCCGCAGCAATCGCGACACTCGATGCAGACCCCGAAGTCGACGTCATCATCGTCGCGCGCGGTGGCGGCGAGTTCCTTCACCTTCTCGCGTTCAGCGACGAACGCGTTGTTCGGGCGGCCGCCGCGTGTGAAACGCCTATCGTGTCCGCGATCGGCCACGAAAACGACCGACCACTTCTCGACGAGGTGGCCGACCTTCGTGCCTCGACGCCGACCGACGCAGCCAAGCGAGTGGTTCCCGATGTCGCGGCCGAACTCGATGCCATTTCCGGTCACCGCTCACGGGCGTTCCAGATTGTGTCATCCACCATCGCCCAGGAAATCGAACGGATTGCCCAGTTCCGCAACCGACCCGTGATGGCCAGCCCACTGGCGTATCTCGAACGTCACGAAACCGACCTCGAGAACTACCGAAACAAGGGCGCAACTCTCGTCGATCACGCCGTTGACCGTGCGACCGACCACGTCCATCGCCTGACGGCTCAGCTGCGAACTCTGTCACCACAAAACACCCTCGAGCGCGGCTACGCGATTGTCCGCGGGCCGAAGGGCGTGATCTTGACGTCCATTGAACGCATTTCGGTCGGCGACCACCTCGCCATCCAGCTGGGCGATGGTAGTGTGCACGCAAGCGCTACAGAAATTGTTGGTGGCGTCGTCAACGCCGAAACTCCCACCCCAAAGGAATGAAAATGGCCGCCCAAAAGGTTTCCGCACTCGCACTTGCCGCAGCATTGTTGGCTATGGGCATGTCAGCCCCCGCCGCGGCGACCACTGAAGAGCCATGCAGCGTCACCGATGACTTCGTGGGGAACGCGGTGTTCGACATCGAGGACCCGAACAACTTCGATGTGTACTGGTCTGAAACACCGATGCATGTGGTCGATTTGTGTGCTGACCAACTTGAAATCAGCGATGTGATCTTCTCGGAGTCGGCTCAGGAAAGCACTGAAGAAACCAATGTTTTCTCGCGAGACGCTTTCGACAATTTTGGAACAATTCTTTTCGGTGAAACCTTCATCGCGGACGAATGGGCCTTGAGCGACTCAACAGTTTCCGCGTCGATGGCATTCAACCGCGACACTGACATTCAGAACATTGCTGCGAGCCTGGACTGGACCGGAAACACGTTCACCTGGACAATTGAAAATGAGCAGAATGGGCTGCCTTCTGGAGCGCTGGACTTTTCTATCGTCGGCAACCTCGGGTCGGATGACGAGACGACGGTCGTCGAAATCGCCGACGACGTCTGGGTTTCACACGACGCCAACACCAACTCGGATCCCGTCCTTGTGTGGAAGGCCCCCGGCGCAACGTTTAGCCAAGACCCCGAAGACGCCGATAGTGTTTCGTTCTTCTGGGAAGAGGACGGCTCCGTTCAATTAGAGGTAATTGTCATTCCGAACGTTCAATGCTTCGGGACTGAACTGACCGAGGACGACGGCTTCGTGACCCTCGACGACCAGGAGTCGTTCGACGAGGCACTCGACTTCGCGCTGAACGAGGTTGCGACTGACTTCGACGCCTATGCGGGCACGACCATCGATCCATTCGGGGACGTGTCGTGCGGTGCTGAGCTTGCCGACACCGGGTCAGAAGTTGTCACGCCGGCCCTCACCGCCGTCGCGCTTCTCGCACTTGGTGCAGGGGCTGTCGCGATTCGTCGCCGCCGCGCCTAAGCACCAAACCACCAGGGTCTCCTTGTCCCTCAATTTTGGCTCTTCCGCAATGGGCGGGTTTGCCCCACGGTAAACTTGACCCATGGCCGACAAGCTCCCCGACGTTTCGACTCTCAGTTACGAGCAGGCGCGTGACGAACTCGTTCAGATCGTCGCATCTCTCGAAAAAGGCACCGCCTCACTGGATGAATCGGTGACCCTGTGGGAGCGCGGCGAGGCCCTCGCTGCCCGGTGCGAAGAATGGCTCGTCGGAGCACGTGCGCGACTCGAAGCCGCGCGAAAGACCGCGGAGTGAGCAGCGCTCGCCAGGGTCGCGCGCGCCAGTCAACTCTGACGCTGATCGGCGCCTTGGCGGCATCCTTCGCCATTGTGCTCGTCGTTGTTTTGCTCACGGTTCGGCCGGCGAACACGGATCGCGGTGACGTCGACTGGAGCGCAGTGTGGTCGAGCACCGATTCGCGCGTGACGCTTGTGAACCCTGATTTCACCGACGCAGATGGCGATTGGTGGAGTAACCGGGCGGAATTTGTCAGCGGAGAATTCCCTGAGTGGTACATCGGGTTCGTCTCGCCGACGAACGGATTTGTTGCCGTCGAGCAGTTCACGGGCGACCCCGCTCCCGAGATCGCCTCTCAACTCAACGACGTCACCCCCACGATTGAGACGGTCGCCGGACTGACGTGGGCGGTGTTCGATCGCACGGGTGTCGAGGATCCGGGGAACCGAGAAATCATCTATCTCCTCACCGGTTTGTCCGAAAACGGTAGCCTGATGGTGTCGGGAAGCGCGACGCTGGACGAGATCGAGCTCGTCGCGACGCGCGCAGTCGAATCGTTGGGAGGGACACCGTGAGCGAATCGCCACGCACTCCCCGTGACGCGTGGAAGTTGATGCGCGACGGCAACGAACGATTCGTCAGTGGCACGCCGGCCCACCCCAATCAGGACATGGACCACCGCGACTCGGTTGCGGACGGGCAAACCCCGTATGCCGCGCTGTTCGGCTGTTCGGACTCGCGACTTGGCGCAGAAATCATCTTTGACGTTGGCCTTGGCGACCTCTTTGTCGTCCGCAACGCGGGGCAGACCATCTCGCAATCCGTTGTCGGTTCTCTTGAATATGCCGTCGCAACGCTCAAGGTCCATCTCATCCTTGTGCTCGCTCACGACAAGTGCGGTGCGGTGCAGGCCGCGGTCGACTCGCGCCGTGATGACGCGGTTTTGCTTCCTGTGAACATCAAGGCGCTCACCGACACGATCCAGCCGGCAATCGATCGCGTTCTGTTGAACCACGCAACGTCTGACGTTGACGACATCAACATCGACGAGGTCGGCGAAGAACACCTTCGGGACACCATCGCCGAATTGCTCGGCACGAGTGAATTGATTGCGGAGGCTGTCGCGGTCGGTGACGTCGCGATCGTCGGAGCCACCTACAACTTGCGCGAGGGACATGTCATTCCCTCGGTCGTCATCGGCGACATCGAGTAACACACAAAGGAGAATCGCGTGAGCGAGTACCGTATCGAACACGACACCATGGGCGAGGTCCGCGTCCCTAAGGATGCCCTCTACAGCGCACAGACACAGCGCGCGGTCGAGAACTTCCCCATCTCAGGAAGTGGCCTCGAATCCGCACAGATTGTCGCGCTCGCGCACATCAAGCGTGCTGCCGCCATCGTCAACGAGAAGCTCGGCATCATCCCCGCAGACATTCGCGACGCTATCGTCTTCGCCGCTGACGAGATCATCGCGGGCAAGTTCCACGACCAGTTCCCCGTCGACACGTACCAGACCGGCTCGGGAACCTCGTCGAACATGAACATGAACGAAGTCCTGTCGAGCCTCGCGACGGCGAAACGCGGTGACACGGTTCACCCGAACGACCACGTCAACGCCTCGCAGTCCTCCAACGACGTGTTCCCCACCTCGGTGCACCTCGCCGTCACCTCGGCGCTGCTGACCGATGCGATTCCCGCTCTCGACCACTTGGCAACGGCTCTCGAAGCAAAGGCAAAGGCGTGGGCTAGCCACGTCAAGCCGGGCCGCACCCACCTCATGGATGCCACCCCCGTCACCCTCGGCCAGGAATTCGGTGGATACGCACGCCAGATTCGACTGGGCATCGAACGGATCGAGTCGACCGTCTCACGCGTCGCCGAAGTACCCCTAGGCGGCACGGCCGTCGGCACGGGAATCAACACCCCGAACGGATTCTCGCCTGCCGTCATCGCCGAACTCGCTACGGCAACGAAACTTCCCATCTCGGAAGCGAAGGACCACTTCGAGGCGCAAGGCGCCCGCGATGGATTGGTCGAAGCCTCTGGCGCGCTCCGCGTCATCGCCGTCTCGCTCACCAAGATCTGTAATGACATCCGTTGGATGGGCTCGGGCCCGAACACGGGCATCGCCGAAATCCACATCCCTGACCTTCAGCCCGGATCGTCCATCATGCCCGGCAAGGTGAACCCCGTTGTCCCTGAAGCGGTGTTGATGGTGTGCGCGAAGATCATCGGAAACGACGCGACGATCGCGTGGGCCGGTGCGTCGGGTTCGTTCGAACTCAACGTGGCGATTCCCGTGATGGGAACGTCGCTGCTCGAATCAATCCGTCTCCTGGCGAACTCGAGCCGCGTGCTGGCCGACAAAACCGTCGCCGGACTCGAGGCCAACATTGAGCGTGCAGCCGCTCTTGCGGGAATGTCACCGTCGATCGTCACGCCGCTCAACCGCATCATCGGCTACGAAGCCGCCGCCGCGATTGCCAAACACTCCGTCAAGAAGGGCATCACCGTTCGCGAGGCTGTTATCGACCTCGGGTATGTCGAACGCGGCGAGGTCACCCTCGAACAACTTGATAAGGCCCTCGACCTCCTGTCGATGACCACCCCCGGCGTCGCCAAATAACAAGGAGCCACTCATGGCCAAAGCAATTCGCACGATCGACCAGCAAATCGGTCGCCTTCGCATCTACAACATCGTTGCGGGAGCGGTTCACCTGGCGCAGGCACTCGCCTTCGGATACGCGCTCACCCTCATCAGCACTCCCGTGTTGTTCCCCGTGACCGTCGATTACATGACCGGCCCTCCCGGGGTCGACCTTCCCACCGAACGTGTCACCCTGTTCGAAATCGACCTCGGCATCGGCGTGGTCGCCTTCCTGCTCATGTCGGCGTTCTTCCACTTCCTCATCTCGTCGCCCGGCGTCTTCACGCGTTACGGCAACGGACTCAAGGCCAACCACAACTATTTCCGTTGGACCGAGTACTCGCTCAGTTCGTCGGTCATGATCTGGCTCATCGCGCAGTTGACGGGCAGCACCGACGTTGGCGCGCTGTTCGGCATTTTCGCGGTGAACGCCTCGATGATCATGTTCGGCGCCTTGCAGGAGAAGTACGAGAAGCCGGGAAACGGACAGTTCCTGCCGTTCGTATTCGGTTCGATGACCGGAATCGTACCGTGGATCATCGTCTTGATTTACACGTTGCAGCCCGGCTCGGAAAGTGCGGCCGAGGTCCCCGGCTTCGTCATCGGAATCATCGTCTCGCTCTTCCTGTTCTTCAATACCTTCGCCATCAACCAGGTGCTGCAGTACCGCCAGATCGGCGGATGGAAGAACTACATCCGCGGAGAGCGCATGTACATCACGCTCAGCCTCGTCGCCAAGAGCGCTCTTGCGTGGCAGGTCTTCTCCGGGGCACTCGTTCCCCTGTTCGTCGACTAGCCGATGGCAACACACGGAGCGGGCCACTGGATTCGCGCGATTGCCCGAATTGCTCTCGGGTTAGCCCTCGCGTTCGCGGGAACAAGCCACCTCACAAGCGCCCGCCAGACGTTCCAGGCCCAGGTTCCGACGTGGTTACCGCTTGACCCCGACTTCGTGGTTCTCGCCTCGGGTCTCGTCGAGATTGCACTCGGTGTGGCGCTCATCGTCCTGCCCCGCATTCAGAGTTGGGTCGGACTGTTCATCGCGCTCTTCTTCGTCGCGATATTCCCCGGCAACATCAACCAGTACGTCAATGGAATCGACGCCTTCGGGCTCGACACCGACTCCGCACGATTCATTCGTTTGTTCTTCCAGCCCCTTCTGGTGCTGTGGGCGCTGTGGTCAACACGTGCCTGGGGCGTTTGGCGAAAGGCAAAGTCGTGAAGTTCCTCTTGAGCGTCATCGACACCGTGAGCGGTAGCGCGGACGGCGATGAAATGGCCGCAATCGACGCGTTCAACGATTCGGTGATGGCTGACGGGTACTGGGTGATGGCGGCCGGTGTCGGTGCGCCGTCGACCGCGACCGTTTTCGATAATCGTGACGGTGCCGGCGTTGAAACGCCTGGTGGGCACGCCTCGGTCGACGAGTTCGTCGCCGGATTCTGGATTGTCGACGTGCCCGACGTTGCGACGGCCCGTCGTCTCGCCGCGGAAGGGTCCAAGGCCTGTAATCGCAAGGTCGAACTACGTCCGTTCCTCGGCTAGCGACCGTGTGACCGTCCGCGCCTAGGATTGGCGCATGGCAAAGAAGGCGCGTGACGCACTGGTGAAGCGCGCCGGCGCCGGGCATTCTCACTACGACGAACTCGACTCTGAATGGCGAAAGATCGGTCTTGGGGCGCCGGCTCGTCGCGCGCTCGTCGACGCAAAGTTGTATCGCGTTTCCGATCTTCGCCGACTGTCTGCCGCCGAGGTCGCTGGACTTAACGGGATGGGAAAGTCCACCATCGCCCGGCTTCGCGTCATCATGGATGCGAAAAGGATGACGTTCCGCGACGACTAGCTGTTCTTAGGGGCGAAAGGCCTCGACGAACGCATCGAGGGCTGCACCCGACTTGCCCGATGCCCAGCCTTCCAGCCCGACAACACCGTCGAATCCGAGAGTGTTCAACTCCTGCGCGATGCGCGAATAGTTGATTTCTCCGGTGCCGGGCTCGAGTCGACCAGGAACGTCGGCAACTTGAACCTCACCGATCCACGGGAAAGCCTGACGGACAAGTTCAACGAGGTTGCCCTCGCCAATTTGTGCGTGGTACAGGTCGAGGTTGAGTTGCAGGTGCGGGTTATTGATGCTCGACACCAACTCGATGGTGTCCTCGGCGCGACCGAACGGTGTGCCGGGGTGATCGACCAACAGGTTGAGGTTCTCGAGCATGAAAGTGGCACCCAGTTCCGCACCCAGATCCGCGAGGCGGGACAAGGTGTCCTTGGCGGTCGCTCGTTCTGCTGCCGTCACGCTCTCGCGCTTGCGAATCGCCTGCCCGTTGCTGTCCAAGCCCGTGCCGTGGACGTTGAGTCTGGCACAATCGATGATTTTCGACGCTTCAACCGACTCGCGAGCGGTTTCGAGCAGACGCACGATTCCGTCCTCTTCGAGAAGGTCGCCCTCGATATATCCGGTCATCGAATAGAACGTTGCACCAGTTTCCGCGAGTTCGTGCAGGTCGTGCTGAGTCCAGTCCCAGATCTCGACACCGAGACCGCGTGCGTGAACCTTTTCGACCCGCTCGACGAACGGCAGGTTGGTGTACAGCATCTCCGCCGAGGCGGCCAAAACATACGACACGAATGTCCTTTCGGTTAGGACAAACCTAGCGGTCGGCCTTAGGCGATTTCGTAGTCGTCGAGCAGATCGGTCACGAGGGCTGCGATATCGCTTCGCTCGCTGCGCTGCAACGTGATGTGCCCGAACAGTTCCTGACCCTTCAACGCCTCAATCACGCTCGCAATTCCGTCGTGGCGACCGACGCGAAGGTTGTCGCGCTGGGCGACATCGTGTGTCAAGACAACTCGCGAGTTCTGACCGATGCGGCTGAGTACCGTCAAGAGAACGTTGCGCTCGAGTGACTGTGCCTCGTCGACGATCACGAACGCGTCGTGAAGTGAGCGTCCGCGGATGTGCGTGAGTGGCAAGACCTCGATGAGCCCTCGTTCGATGACTTCGTCCATCACGTTGTCGCTGACCACCGAGCCGAGGGTGTCAAACGTTGCTTGAGCCCACGGGTTCATCTTCTCGTCGGCATCGCCGGGGAGGAAGCCGAGTTCCTGACCGCCAACCGCATAGAGCGGACGGAACACCATGATCTTCTTGTGGAGTCGCCTCTCGAGAACCGCGTCCAGCGCGGCACACAGAGCGAGCGCACTCTTTCCGGTCCCCGCGCGACCACCGAGCGACACAATTCCGATCGTCGGTTCAAGCAGCATGTCGATCGCGAGTCGCTGCTCTGCGCTACGACCGTGAAGTCCGAACACGTCGCGGTCCCCGCGAACCAAGACCATGCTCTTCTTGCCGGCGACGCGGCCCAGTGCGGAACCGCGGTCCGAATGAATCACGAGGTTGGTGTTGACCGGCAGGTCCGCGACAAGCGGGCTGACCAAGACTTCGTCCTCGTAGAAGGCCGCCATGTCGTCTGCCGAGAGGGTGAGCTCACTCGTTCCCGTCCAACCCGAGTCAGGAGCGAGTTCAGCGCGGTACTCCTCGGCTGCGAGGCCGATGCTCGACGCCTTGACGCGCAAGGGAAGGTCCTTGGAGACGACGACAACGTCGAGTCCTTCCTGCGAAAGATTGAGGGCGACGGACAGAATTCGGGTGTCGTTGTCCCCGAGGCGAAGACCGGACGGCAAGGCCGCGTCGCTCGTGTGGTTGAGTTCGACGCGAAGCGAACCGCCATCGCCAACGGCAATCGGCATGTCGAGCCGCTCGTGTTTGACGCGAAGGTTGTCCAAGAAGCGCAGAGCCTGCCTCGCGAAGTAACCGATTTCCGGGTCGTTCCGCTTCTTCTCCAACTCGGAAATGACGACCACGGGCAGAACCACCTCGTGCTCGGCGAATCGGAAGATCGCACGCGGGTCACTCAGCAAAACCGACGTGTCGAGCACGTACGTTCGCTGCGCGGTGGCGGCTTTCCTCGTAGAAGCGGATGCGGACGGGGCAGCGGACTTGGGCACTCGGTCTCCGTTTCGTTGAGTTATCTCACGTACGGGTTCCGTGGCCGGTGTGGCCCAGGAGCCACGCACTTAGTTCATACCCCTGAACGTACGCGCGCAGATTGTTCGTGCCGCGAATGACACGCCGAGCGAAAAAGTTGTTACCGAAAGTTCACGCGCCGTAGCGGCGCTGACGTCTGGCGTAGTCGCGAAGTGCTCGCAGAACGTCGATTTCGCGCAGGTCAGGACCGAGCGCTTCGACGAAATACAGTTCGCTGTGGGCTGACTGCCACAACATGAAATCCGAGATCCGTTGCTCGCCCGATGTTCGAATGACAAGGTCGAGGTCGGGCTGCCCGGCGGTGTACAGATGCGACGAAATGTTGTCGAGTGTGATGTCGTCGGCGAGCGTGTCGATGCCGCGGCCCCGCTCTTCGTGTTCACGAATGATGTCCCGAACGGCCTCGGTGATCTCGTGTCGCCCGCCATAGCCCACAGCAAGGTTGACGTGCAGGCCCGAATTTCCCGCGGTGGCGTCTGTTGCGGCGGTCAAGGCGACAGCGAGTTCGTCGGGAAGTTGCGACGCATCACCTAGGTGGTGGATGCGCCAGTCGGGGACTTCGGACAGATCGGCTGCGAGGTCGGCAATGATCCCGACCAGATCGGTCAGTTCACCGTCGTGCCGATTCGACAGGTTGTCTGTCGACAGCAAATACAGCGTGACGACCTCGACGCCCATTTCGTCACACCAGCCAAGAAACTCGTGCATGCGCTCGGCACCTGCACGGTGACCCTCGGCGACGGTTGCGGCCACTTGGAGTTTCGCCCACCGACGGTTGCCGTCGATGATCATGCCGACGTGTCGCGGCGGAGTCGAGGCAAGCACCTGTCTGCGCAGTCGGCGGGCGTAGAGGTCGTAGAGAAACCCCTTGACAACGCCTTTGACGCTCACGCTCACACGCCTACTGTAGCCGAGCGCGTCCGTGGGTTGGCTAACGCGGTTACACTGATGGCATGGCAACAGACGAGCCGCTTCACCTCCCACTGCTTCACGAAAAGCCTGCGGTCGCGAGCGACGGCAAGACGGCACTCCGCGGTTGGCTTCACGTCGGTGTACTTCCTGTAGCCGTTGTTGGCGGGCTGGTCCTCGTCGCTCTCGCCGATGGAGTCGCCGCGACCTGGAGCAGTTTCGTCTTTGTCCTGTCGTCGCTGTTGCTTTTCGGCATCTCCGCGACGTATCACCGTTTCAACTGGTCACCGCCCGTAAAGGCAGTGTTCCGCCGCCTTGATCACGCCAATATCTTCATCCTCATCGCCGGAACGTACACGCCGCTTGGCGTGCTCGCGCTCCCGGCTGACAAGGGATTCTGGCTCTTGCTGGGCGTGTGGATCGGTGCCGGACTCGGCATCTTGTTCCGTGTCGTGTGGCTGGGTGCCCCCCGCTGGGCATACGTGCCGCTCTACTTGATCCTCGGGCTCGTGTCCGTCGTGTACATCCCCGACTTGGCCGCGGCGAACCTCGCCATGATGATTCTCGTTCTCAGTGGCGGTGTCGCGTATGTCACCGGCGCAATCGTCTACGGGCTCAAGCGCCCCAACCCCGTTCCCGGAATCTTCGGATTCCACGAGGTGTTCCACGCGCTCACGGTTGTCGCGTTCCTGTGCCACTGGACTGCGATTTTGCTCGTCGCGATCAACCCACCGTTCGGCGGCTAGTTCTTCGTGTCGTCCTCGATGGACTCGATCAACTTCTCGACGGCAACTTCCGCGTCGACGTTGAGTTTGGCTTCCTCGCGATAACGCAGACGGCGCATGCGGCGAACCATGTCCATGATGAGCAACAGCGAGGCAATCGCAACAACTGCCGTAATGACGAAGCCGACGACGCCGGGAGTGACACCGTTGGGATCAATTTTCTCGGCGAGCATGATGGTGGACTGCATGAGGGACTCCGTTCGCGTAGCCTAATTACAGGATACTGATGCGACCATGACCGAAACGACCACTCTCGCCGCGCGCTACGGGAACACCCGTCCACGCGATCACGTCGTTGCGTGGGTTGTCGGGACGCTTGCCATCGTGGGGTTCGCCGCATGGGCGTTCTGGGTCAACACAACCGACCGCGCGGCAGGAATCGAATGGGTCGCCTACGAATCGTCGACAGGGACCTCGGTCGCGTCGGTCACGTGGAACGTCACATCGGTGACACCCCGGCCCATCACGTGTGCACTTCGAACGGTAGGGCCGGACATGGGAACGAACGGTTGGCTGGTCGTCGACTTGCCCGAGACCAACCAGGTCACCGCCTCCTACACTCGCGAGGTCCGTGCCGTCGGAGAAGCGACGGGAATCGACGTCTACGCCTGCTGGCGCACAAACCCCTGACACCGTTCACCGCAGTCCCCTCCTCTCGTTTACCCTTGAGAGGTTGTCTTTTCACCCGAAGGAGTACCCACCATGGCCCCGATGTGGCTGACGCAAGAAGCGTTCGATCGTCTCGCTCTCGAGCTCGAGACGTTGTCGACGACGGGTCGCGATGAAATCGTCAAGCGAATTGAAGCTGCGCGCTCAGAGGGCGACCTCAAGGAAAACGGCGGCTACCACGCGGCGAAGGACGAGCAGGGCAAGATCGAAGCGCGAATTCGTGAATTGACGGACATCCTCAAGCACGCTCACGTCGGCGTCGAAGCCGTCGATGCATCGCGCGTTGCGTCGGGAACCATCGTCACAGCCCACATCCACGGTGACGAGGAAAAGTTCCTGCTGGGCTCGCGTGAAATCGCGGGCGACACCGACCTCGACGTGTACAGCGAAAACAGCCCGCTCGGCGCAGCCATTCTCGGTCTCGAGCCTGGTGATACTGCGACCTTCACAGCACCGAGTGGCGCAGAGATCGCCGTCGAGATTGTCGCGATCGAGCCGTTCCTCGGCTAGTTAGAAGTCGATGCGGGGCTCGAAGCCCTCGTCGCGCAGTGCGTGCAACACCTGATCCGAGTGCTCGGGTCCACGGGTTTCGATGTCAACAGACAATTCGACCTGGTTGATCTGAAGCCCGGTGCCGTGGCGTGTGTGCAACACCTCGATGACGTTGGCGTTCTGGCCGGCGACGATCTCGGACACGCGTGCGAGCTGACCTGGGCGGTCTGGAAGCGGGATGCGAATGTGCAGGTAGCGCCCGGAGGCGATGAGGCCGCGCGAGATGATGCGCTCCATCAACTTGGGGTCGATGTTGCCACCCGAGATGACGACGTTTGTCGGGCCGACCGCGTCGATCTTGCCCGCGAGAATTGCGGCAACGCCAGCTGCACCGGCGGGTTCGGCGACGAGCTTGGCGCGTTCGATCAGCATGAGGAGCGCGCGGGCAATATCGTCGTCGCTCACGGTGACAACCTCGTCGACGGCCTCTGCGATGATCTCGAACGGCAGTTTGCCAGGTCGCGCTACGGCGATTCCGTCGGCAATTGTCGGCTTGACTTCGATGGTGGTCGGTTCACCAGCGGCGATGGACGGCGGGTACGCAGCAGCTTGGCCCGACTGGACACCGATGATGCGAATGGTTCGTCCCGCTTCGGCCGCGCGCTGCTTCATCGCAGATGCCACACCGGCGATGAGTCCCCCGCCACCGATAGGAACGATCACCGTCTCGACTTCGGGGACCTGTTCCCAGATCTCGAGGCCGACAGTTCCCTGACCAGCAATCACATCGTGATTGTCGAAGGGAGGGATGAAAATGGCGCCGGACTTTTCGGCGAAATCCTTGGCCGCTTCCAGTGCCTCGTTGAAGATGACCCCGCGAAGGACGACATCGGCTGCGTAGGCGCGAGTGGCCTGCAACTTGGGCAGAGCAACACCGATGGGCATGAAGATCGTGGCGTGGATTCCCAGTTCACGAGCAGCGAGAGCGACTCCCTGGGCGTGGTTTCCGGCCGACGCGGCGACAACACCGCGCTCGCGCTCTTCCGCCGTCAACTTGCTCATGCGGTTGTAGGCACCACGAACCTTGTAGGCACCGGTGCGCTGCAGGTTCTCGCATTTCATCGTGACGGGGACGCCCAGCACTTCGCTGAGGTAACGCGACACCTCAATGGGGGTTTCTTGGGCGACTTCGGATACGACGGACTGCGCGGCAACGAATTCCGCGAGAGTGGGGCCGGCGAACAGATTTGTCATGATGTACCTGTGAAAACGCTACCGTATCAAGGGTGAACGAACTTTCTGCGGCCGAGGCTCGGCGTCTGTCCCTCGTCGCCCAGGGATTCGGAAGCCGACCCCGAGGTCGCGTCACGGCCGAACATCTGACGTCGGCGATCGCCAACCTCGGTGTGGTGCAAATCGACTCGGTCAACGTCTTCGAGCGAAGCCACTACATGCCCTTGTTCGCGCGGCTCGGGTCGTACGACACCGGGATTCTCGACCAGATGTTGTTGGCGCCCCACGCACCCGCGACGCACGTGGAGTACTGGGCACACGAAGCGGCGTTCCTCCCCGTCGAATCGTGGCCGCTGTGGCAGTGGAAGATGCAGGCTGCGCGTGAGCGCCACTCGGCGCCAGGCTCGTGGCTCAGCGAGCACCGTGCTCTCGCGGATTCGCTCGTTGCGCGGTTGCATGCCGAAGGTCCGGCAACGTTCAGCCAGTTGGAGGGCGACCGCGAAAAACGCCGAGGGTCGTGGTGGGACTGGAGCGACGTCAAGAACGCCCTTGAATATTTGTTTGAAGACGGCGTGATCACGGCAATCGGCCGAACCAACTTCCAGCGAATCTACGCGCCCGTCGCCGACGTGGTCCCTCAACACCTCATCGACGCACCGTTGTCAGAGCCCGAAGCGCGTCGAGCGCTCATGCTCGATGCCGTTCGCGCCTTCGGTGTCGGGACGCTGACGGATCTCGCCGACTACTACCGGTTCAAGACCGCTCCCGCGCGCGTGGCGCTGTCCGAACTCGTCGAGAACGGCGACATCGTCGAGGTCGAGGTCGACGGCTGGACAAAGAACGGGAAACCAGTCGGAGGCTACATGCTGCCCGATTCCACCGTTCCAGCCCGCGCTCCTGGCGTCACGGCGTTGCTGTCTCCGTTCGACCCCGTGACGTGGAATCGCGAGCGCGCGTCGCGGATGTTCGGGTTCGATTATCGGATCGAAATCTACACACCGGCGGCCAAGCGCGTTTATGGCTATTACTCTCTGCCGATCCTCATGAACGATGCGTTGGTCGGAAGAATCGACCTCAAAGCCGATCGCAAGGCAAAGACGCTCATCGTGCGCAGTGCCCACTGGGAACCTCGCCGGCCATCTGACGCAGTCGACCGTCTTGCCCAGGTTGTTCGTGAGGCCGCCGCATGGCGCGGACTCGAGAACATCGTGGTGGAGGAGTGGGGCGATGCCGCCGCCGACCTCCGAAAGGTGTTCGGCTAGAACTTTCCGCCGATTTCGAGAAGTCGCTTGATGCGCTCGGGAATCGGCGGGTGCGTTGCGTAGACGCGTGCGAGGAAGCCGGGCTTCAGCGGGTCAGCCATCCACATGTGCGCCATCGACGCCGACTGGCGCTGCAACGGCTTGCCGTACTCGCCGAGTTTGTGCAGTGCGCTGGCAAGTCCCTCGGGGTTGCGGGTCGTCATTGCGCCGGTCGCGTCGGCGAGGTACTCGCGCTGTCGCGAAATTCCTGCCTGGATGAGCGGCCCGACGAGGTACGCGATGACACTCGCGAACAGTGCGAAGACAAGTGATGCGACGGCAATCGCGCCGGCTGCGTTGTCGCGACTGTTGCCTCGAGTCGCGTGGCCAGCCCAGAACGCCATGCGGAACATGATGTCGGCGAGGAAACCGATGGCGACGACGAGTCCGAACACCATCGTGCTGACGCGGATGTCGAAGTTCTTAACGTGACCCATCTCGTGGGCCATGACGCCTTCGAGTTCCGCATCCGTCATGATGTCGAGCAACCCCGTGGTGGCTGCAACGACCGCGTGTTCGGGGTCACGGCCGGACGCGAAGGCGTTCGGTGCCGGGTCGGTGACGACGTAAACCTTGGGCATCGGCATGCCGTTGGTGATCGAGAGGTTTTCCACGATGCGCCACAACCGTGGGTTGTCCTTCATCTCGATTTGGACGGCCCCTGAGGTCGCGACGGCAATCGAACCGGCGTTGTAGAACTGGAACCAGGCGTACAGCCCGGCACCCACGATGGTGAGGATGGTGATCCACCACGTTTCGCCGCCGAACATGAACGCGGCCAACCACCCCAACCCCGCGATGAGGGCGAGGAAGATGAAAATGATGACGACGGTGTTCCGCTTGTTCGCGGCGATGGCGCTATACATCGGTGTTTAGAACTGAACCTTCGGCGGTTCCGCAATCGCGTCGGGGTTCTCGACCTCGAAGAAGTCACGCTTCCCGAAGCCCAGCTGACGTGCCCAGACGTTGTTGGGGAACACCAGGATGGCGGTGTTCATCTCGCGAACGCCACCGTTGTAGAAGCGACGAGCGGCCTGAATCTTGTTCTCGGTGTCGACCAGTTCGGCCTGCAACTGCTGGAAGTTCTGGCTTGCCTGAAGTTCCGGGTACGCCTCTGCGACCGCAAAGATCGACTTGAGTGCCGACTGCATCATTCCTTCGGCAGCCGCGGCTTCGGCGGGAGTTCCCGCGTCGGTAGTCGCTGCACGTGCCTTGGTGACGTTCTCGAAGACTTCCTTTTCGTGCTTCGCGTAACCCTTGACGGTCTCGATGAGATTCGGGATTAGGTCAGCGCGACGCTTGAGCTGAACGGTGATGTCACTCCACGCTTCGTCGACGCGAACGTTGAGGGTGACGAGTCCGTTGTAGGTCGACCACAGGTAAAGCCCCGCGACGACAACGATTCCGGCAATGACCAGAAGGACGATTGTTGTTGGTTCCATGGCTTCACTCTACGCTCGCCCCACCGCGCGAAATCCGCGCTTTCCCCCACGGCGAAATTCATAGGAATGTGCCCCAACAGGGATTCGAACCCTGACTGTGACGATTTTAAGTCGTCTGCCTCTGCCGGTTGGGCTATTGGGGCGTGCTGTTCAATTGTGCGGGAATGACGAAGGCCCGGAGGTTTTCCCGCCGGGCCTTCGAAGTGAATCTCGTTACTTCTTGGGGGCGGGACGCGACGCGAACGCCTGGAAGTAGGCCTTCGGCGTCTCACGTAACGCGATAGAGGTCGTGTCACGACCGACGATCAACTGAAGAACCCAGTCGCCGATGACGCGGAACTTGCGCTCCCACATCGGCATGGCAAGTCCGTGGTAACCGCGGTGCATGACCCACGCGACGAATCCCTTGACCGCGATCTTGCCCGACTGGAACACGCCGTGTCCGAGCCCGAGGCCAGCGACGGCGCCGAGGTTCTTGTGGATGTACTGACGGGGCTCTTCGCCACGAAGGACGGCGACGATGTTCTTCGCCATCAACTTGGCCTGGCGAACCGCGTGCTGAGCGTTGGGGACACACATTCCGCCGACGCCACCACCGGTGAGGTCGGGAACGGCCGAGTTGTCACCGGCAGCCCAGGCGCCCTTGATGACCTTGCCCTTGTCGTCGGTGATCTGCAGGGTTGCGGACGAACGAATGCGCCCACGCTCTTCGATCGGGAAGTCGGTTGCGCGAACGACGGGGTTCGCCATGACACCGGCGGTCCAGACGATGAGGTCGGACTCGAACGAGATTCCGGTCGACAGTTCGATCTTTCCGCCAACAGCCGACTGCAACTGCGTGTCGAGGTGGACGGTCGCGTTGCGCTCGGCGAGGTTCTTGAGCACCCACTTCGAGGTCTCGAGCGACACCTCGGGCATGATGCGTCCCATGGCCTCGACGAGGTGGAACTTGGTGTCGTCGATGGTCAGTTCGGGGTACTGCTTGAGCAGGCCCGATGCCAGCGAACGAAGTTCTGCGAAGGTTTCGATTCCCGCGAAGCCACCACCGACGACGGTGACGGTGAGCAGGCGGTCGCGCTCCTTGCCGGCGGGCAGGTTCGCGGCCTTGGCGAAGTTGTCGATGAGACGGTCACGAACAGCAACGGCCTCTTCGATCGACTTCATTCCAATTGCCTCGTCCGCAACGCCCGGAATCGGGAAGGTGCGCGAGACGGAACCGGCGGCCAGAACAATCTGGTCGTACTTCACGGTGTAGGTCTTGCCAGCCGACGGTTCGATGGTCGCCGTCTTCTTCTTGTGGTCGACAGCGACGACCTTGCCCTGGACCACGTTGGTCTTCTTGAGGTGGCGACGCAGCGGCACGATGACGTGGCGCGGCTCGATCGAGCCAGCGGCAACCTCGGGGAGGAACGGCGCGTAGGTCATGTACGGAAGCGGGTCGACGAGTGTGACCTCGGCTTCGCCGCGGCGAAGGTGCTTCTGAAGCTTGAATGCGGTGTAGAAACCGGCGTAACCGCCACCGACGATGAGGATTTTAGGCACGAAAACTCCTGTTGAGAATTGACAACAACCGTTCAAATCTACCGCGTAGTTGCCTCCGCGCGCGCCAGAAGCGCCCTCCGGATGAATCCGTAGATCATCACCCCGAACGACGCGAGCAAGCCGCCAAGCCCGAGGAGGGGCGCCCAAAGGTCGACCCAAGCGGACTCTGCTGCCGCGCGGTCCTGCGCCTCTGGCGTGACGACGGGGTTTTCAGGTTCCAGCGGCTCTGGCGGTGCCACGGAAACGGCGGTTGTTTCCCACTCAGTGAATCGGTGGAGGGGAATCCACTCTTCGATTGTGCCCAGTCGATTGACGTCAACGAGCGGAATGTCAGCGCTGACTGCCTCGGCGGCATCAATGATGCCCCAGCCATAATTCACGTTGCCTTTTTTCCCAACGCGATCAGCCGTCTCCAGGATTCGATTGATGACGTTGGCGGTGTCGAGGTCGGGATGTGCCTGCATCACCAACGCCGCAATTCCCGCCACAATCGGGGCAGAACCAGAAGTACCGTTCCAAAATTCGCGGCCCCCGCCTGGGATCGACCCGGGCAGACGCTCGCTCGGTGCGACCACGCCGATGGTTGAGCCTGGCGTTGACGCGTACGTACTGATTGTCCCGTCCCGTGAAACACCGCCCACCGCGAGTACCCCCGGAATCGTGGCGGGTGCGCCGATCGAATCCGTCCCGCTTCCCCGGTTCCCCGCGGCGGCGACGATGAGCACCCCGGCTTTCTCTGCCTTGAGGAACGCCTTGTCCCATTCCGGAGTCCACCACGGTCGGTTCATGACGAACGACATGACGATGATGTCGGCGCCGTGGTCGACCGCCCAGTTGATGCCGTCCGCGACCTGCTGGTCCGTCGAGGAGTCGCCTTTGTCGAACGAGACGCTGACGCTCAACAACTTGGCGTCCGGCGCAGTTCCCATGACGCCTTTCGACCCGGCACCGTGCCCGGCCGCAAGCGACGCCACCTTCGTGCCATGGTCCTTCTCGGGGGTCAAAGTCTTTTGCCCGTCGGGGGAACCGATTCCCGACATGTCCGCCCCACCGACGACCTGGCCGGTCAGGTCGGGGTGATCGCCGTCAATTCCCGTGTCGATGACCGCGATGGTGATTCCCCGGCCCGTAGCCGTTTTCCACGCCTGGGTCACACCCAGTTCTGAAAGCCACCACTGCGAATCACGGTATCGATCGGCCGACGCCGGTGCCGCCGCTCCGAAAACCAGCGCGACGATGAGAAGCAGGCTCAGCCGCGCGCGTCGGGTGAACATTCGCACACCTCGGGCTTCCACCCGCACGCAGCGAGGGCAGCGTCGCCGATCGGGTTCACGCCAACACCAGCGGCGAGGCTGTGACCCGCCAGCGCGTGCAAGCACTTCACGCGAGTTGGCATTCCGCCAGCACTTATTCCGTCGATTTCGGGGACGTGCCCGTGCTCGTCGCGGTCTGCGATGTATGCCCGATGCGCCGACTCGTATGCTGCGTGCAGGCCGTCGTCGTCAGCGAGTTTGGCTTGTTCGACCGCCATGAAACCGTTCGCTTCGAGAGTTGAGATGGCCGCCGTTGCTGCGGGATGGGTCAAATAGTAAAACGTCGGAAACGGGGTACCGTCGCTCAGCCGTGGCTTTGTCGACACGACCGTCGGCGCACCGCACGCACAGCGGGCAGCGATCCCCACAACGTCACGCATGGGCCTGCCCAATTGCAGTTCCATGATCTCGAGGTCACGCTCGGTCGCCGGAGTCATGCTCATTCGGTTTCCTGGTCGACGGCTGCGGCGATGTACGAGCTGACCAAGGCGTCGACCCAGTTGATGTCGGTGGTGCGAACCGCGGCGGACGCATCCACCGCGACGGTTTCGTCCACAACAATGTCGTTGACGATCAGGTACGAGACGTCGCCTGGATAGACAAACAACAGTCGCTGTCGCGCTTGCGCTTCGACGTACGCCTTGTCGCCCCAACGCTTGAGGTCTTCCTGCATTTCGGCCACCGCCGCCTTGGACTTGGTCACTTCGGCGCGCAGTTCCCCGATTCGAATCTGTTGTTGGAACCATATCTGGACGGGCTCGAAAAGCACAAGCGTCGCGACCAGGATGATGATGAGAATTCCCAGCCACATCCCCGATCGCTCGAGTTGCCGGGCCCACACATCACCAAGGTTCAGCGGCACACGAGCACGCGGCGCACGGCGCTGGCGCGGCGGTGTGCCGGGGCGCTTCGGGCGAGGTGTGCTCATTCTCCAAGGGTAAGCGAAGGGGGTGCGAACCTCTTCGCACCCCCTCCTCTTCAGCGTGTTAGCCCTGGAAACGCGGGAACGCCGAGCGCCCTGCGTAAACCGCCGAGTCGCCCAATTCCTCTTCGATGCGAAGAAGCTGGTTGTACTTGGCGACGCGCTCGCTGCGTGCGGGCGCTCCGGTCTTGATCTGGCCACAGTTCGTCGCGACGGCGAGGTCGGCGATGGTGGTGTCTTCGGTCTCGCCCGAACGGTGCGAGAGGACGGCGGTGTACCCGGCGCGCTGCGCCATCGACACGGCGTCGAGGGTTTCCGTCAGCGAACCGATCTGGTTGACCTTGACGAGAATCGAGTTTCCGACGTGGCGGCCGATTCCGTCCGACAGACGCGACGGGTTCGTGACGAACAGGTCGTCTCCGACGAGCTGAACCTTCTGACCCAGTTCAGCGGTGATTGCTTCCCAACCGGTCCAGTCATCCTCGGAGAGCGGGTCTTCGATCGTGATGAGCGGGTACGCGGCAACGAGTTCCGAGTAGTACGCGATCAGTTCGCCCGCCGAGAGGTCCTTGCCCTCGAAGCGGTACTTTCCGTCGGTGTGGAACTCGGTCGCAGCAACGTCGAGGCCGAGAGCGATGTCCTTGCCGGGGGTGAAGCCAGCCTTGGTAATCGCCTCCATGAGGAAGTCGAGTGCCGCGCGGTTGTTGGCGAGGTTCGGAGCGAAACCACCCTCGTCACCGAGACCGGTTGCGAAGCCCTTCGACTTCAGTTCCGACTTGAGTGCGTGGTACGTCTCGACGCCCCAGCGAAGTCCCTCGCGGTACGACTCGGCACCGATCGGCAGAACCATGAATTCCTGGACGTCGACGTTGGTGTCGGCGTGCGCTCCACCGTTGATGACGTTCATCATCGGGACGGGAAGAACGTGAGCGTTGGGTCCGCCGAGGTAGCGGAAGAGGGGCAGATCCGCCGACAGCGCTGCGGCCTTGGCAACTGCGAGGGACACACCGAGAATGGCGTTCGCTCCGAGCTTGGACTTGTTGTCGGTTCCGTCGGCTTCGATCAGCGCGGCGTCGATCGAACGCTGTTCGCTGGCGTCAAGGCCTTCGATTGCGTCGCCGAGAACTTCGATGACAGAGGAGACGGCCTTGAGGACGCCCTTTCCGCCGTAACGCGACTTGTCCTCGTCACGCAGTTCGTAGGCTTCGAACGCACCGGTCGAGGCGCCAGACGGGACTGCGGCCGATGCGACGGTACCGTCCTCGAGAACGACGTCAACTTCGACGGTGGGGTTTCCACGCGAGTCAAGAATTTCGCGGGCATCAACGAACGCAATAGCGGACACAGTTTCTCCTTGTAGATGTGGTGGTGGTTTAAGCCTAGGGCGTTACGACAGGGTCTTCCACTCGAGCGGTTCGCCCGGGTTGAGGAAGGCATAGCGACGAAACCCGTCGCGGTCGAGTTGGTCGAGAATCGCACGCGTGTTCTTCGTCTTGACGACGAGTCGGACGCGAAGGCCCTCGGACAGCAGCGACTTCTTTGTCTCGACGAGTTCCGCCGGCGACAATTCGGGGTCGTAAATCACGGCGACCGAGCAGTCATCGGTGTCGTCGGATTCGGCGACGAGGTCAACGAGTCGTTCAAATCCGAGCGAGAAGCCCACCGCGGGAACGTCTGTTCCCAGGAAGCGACCGATCATGCCGTCGTAACGGCCACCGCCGCCGAGGGAATAGCCGAGGTCGGGGTGGGCGACCTCGAAGATCGCGCCCGTGTAATAGCCCATCCCGCGAACGAGGAACGGGTCGAAAATCAGTCGACCGGCGTGGCCGACAGCGTCCGCGATGGCGGCCAGTTCGGCGACCGCGTCGGGCGCGACACCGTCGGGCAGGGCCGCGGTGATTGCCGCTAGCGTCGGTGCCACGGTCGGATTCGAGTGGCTCGACAGCAGTGCCGACAGGGTGTCGAGAGCGGTCGCCGACGCACCGCGCTCGCGCAGCTCGTCGAGAACTCCGCTTGCGCCGATCTTGTCCAACTTGTCCAAGGTGATGAGCGCCGATTCGGTATCGGTGAGGCCCAAGGCGTCGAGAAGTCCGAGCAGAATGCGGCGGTCGTTCAGGCGAATCGTGGTGCCGGTGATGCCAAGAGAATCCAGAGTCGACAGGGTTGCCGTGAGAAGTTCAACCTCGGCAAGAGTTCCGGGCTCACCGATGATGTCGATGTCGCACTGCACGAACTGACGGAAGCGGCCCTTTTGAGGGCGTTCCGCTCGCCACACGGGGGCGATCTGGATCGCACGGAAGACGGGCGGAAGTTCGGCGCGGTTGGTGGCAAAGAATCGGGCGAGCGGCACGGTGAGGTCGTATCGAAGACCCATGTCGATCACGTCGGCGGTTGAGGTGGCACCGGCAAGGTCCTCGGTGGTCAATCCCCGCTTGAGGATCCCGAAAGCAAGTTTCTCGTTGTCACCACCGAGTCCCGCCGACAATCGGCTGGACTCTTCCATGACCGGCGTTTCGATTTCGTCGAAGCCGTGTGCGCGATACGAGGCACGAATACGCGACAACACACGTTCACGCTGGGCCTTGACGGCCGGCGTGAAGTCGCGCATCCCTCGGGGTGGTGTCACGCTGGCCATGGTTTCTATTGTTTCACGCGACGGGACCTTTGACCGTCAGCCCCTTGCCGAATCGGTGGCACACTGAAGACATGAGAAATTCAGGAATTCTCGCTCGCATCAGTGCATCGGTGACCGCCGTCATCCGAACACCACTCTGGATTTCGGTTGTCGCCGCCGAGGGTGTTTTCGCTCTCGTCGCCACATCGCTGACGGTCCTCAGTCGGGAGACGAACACCGAGGGACTCGATTCAGGCCGCATGGCGCTCTCGTTCTCGACGATGTTGGTCCTCGCGTTTGCCCTGTTCACCGTTCCGGCGATTGTCGACCGCGTTCGCCACGCCACGGGCGCCTCTGGATTTCTCGATTCATTCGTCACGGCATTCGTTGTCGGCTGGTCGCTTGTTTTCGCGGCAACTCCCGCTTTCGCATGGGCAATCCTTGCGACGGGCGTCGGACCCGACGTCTGGATCCCCGCGCTGGGTGCACTGAAACTCGAAGTACTTATCGTCGACGTGCTCGTTGCTGTCGCCTTTGCCAGCGTCCGCAAGGCCGGAACCGCGACCGCGCTTGCGTACGCCGCGATCACATCGCTCGTGGTCGGCCCGTTCCTCGTCCTCGGAACCGTGGCGGCGCTTCCCGGAGTTCAGCAGACCACCGAATACTGGACCTTCGATTGGGGCAAGGAGGGCGAAGTCAAGACGGACCCCGTGACGGGTTACCCGATTGACCCGACGTGTCCCAGCCCGACGACCAGCACCACGACGGTGCCCCGATACAACACGGTGTGGGCCGCCGCGCCGATCATCCCATTCGTGCTCGTCTCCGAGGCGGTTGAACCGAAGATGGCGTACTTCGTGAACACAATGTGGATGGGCGAAACCGAAGCGGTCACGCCAGATTCGCCGAAGACCACCGCGCCGATTGACCTGTTCACGACCATCGTTCTGCCGACTCGTCAAATGCAGTTGTCACCGACCGAGCGAATCGTCATCAACGAGTGCACGTTGCTCGAAGAGACGGGCGATCCCTACGCGCGTTATCCCTATGGTCCCAGTTCGGAAACCATCATCGCGGGCACGCAGTCCGGGTTCGTCCCAGGACTGATTGGTCAGGGCGCGATTGTCGGGGCGTGGGTCATCGGGCTGTTGGTTATTCCGCGGCTTCGTCGTCAGAAATAGCACGTCGCACCGCGGCACGCAGAGCCGCTTCGGCGTCCAGTCCCTGCTCGCGCGCGGCGGCGACAATTCCCAGCAATAGACTTCCGAGTTCGTCACTCGTGGTGTCCGTCGGCAACGACTCGCTTGTGGGCGCCGACGACAACTTTCCGATGACCTTGTCCGCGAGCGCCAACGCCGGCAACCCCTTCGGGATCCCGTCAAACTTCGATTCCCGTTCGGGTTTCTCGGCGGCCTTCCACTTCTCCCAGTTCGCCGACACCTCGTCCGCGGTATCCGCGACGACATCGCCGAACACGTGGGGGTGGCGACCAACCATCTTGTCGCGGGCGACGCGGGCGACGTCCTCGATCGTGAAGGGTCGGTCCGGATCGGCGGCTGCCAGGTCGGCGTGGAACAGCACCTGGTACAGCACGTCCCCCAACTCTTCGAGCATGTGGTCCCGGTCGCCCGATTCCACGGCGTCGATGAACTCGTGGCTTTCCTCGACGAGGTACTTGAGGAGCGACTCGTGTGTCTGTTCGCGGTCCCACGCACACCCGTCCGGCCCACGAAGTGTCGCCATGACGTCGATCAGGGCGTCAAGTTCGGGGTGGCGGGAGTCGGTCACGATTCCTCACCATAAATCGCGGTGACCAATTCGTCCACCCACGCGACTAACTCGTCGCCTTCACGGGCGGGCATCGGCACGATCGACGAATTCATCGTGTTCACGTACTTGGCGCCGGAATACAGGCGCTGGAGTCGCATCTGTCGCGAATCGGCAAGCGGTTCACCGACGATTCTCAAATTGGTGCCCGTCGTGACCAGGTCGGTGATGCCCCACTGGCCAATCTTGCGGCGCAGACGGGCAACGTTTGCCAGCGTGTGCACCTGGGCTGGCACTTCGCCGTAACGGTCGATGAGCTCGTCGAGTTCGCGGTCGATCGCGTCGTCGGGTGCGCTGGGGAAGGACGCGGCCGAAAGCTTCTGGTACGCCTCGAGACGCAGACGCTCTGAGTCGATGTAGTCCTCGGGGATACGGGCATCAACGGGGATTTCGAGTCGCAGGTCGTTGGACTCCGGGGCGACTTCGCCCTTGAATTCGCCGACGGCTTCGGAGATCATGCGCAGGTACAGGTCGAATCCGACACCGGCGATGTGGCCAGCCTGTTCCGCACCGAGCAGGTTTCCCGCCCCGCGCAGTTCGAGGTCCTTCATCGCAATCGCCATTCCCCCGCCGAGGTCAGAGTTTTGCGAGATGGTTTTGAGTCGCTCGTAGGCGGTCTCGCTCAGTTCGTGACCGCGGTCGTAGAGGAAATACGCGTAGGCGCGTTCGCGCGAGCGCCCGACACGTCCTCGGAGTTGGTGCAACTGACTGAGCCCGTACTTGTCGGCGCGGTCGACGATGAGCGTGTTCGCGTTGGGCACATCGAGCCCGGTCTCGATAATCGTCGTCGAGACGAGGACGTCGTACTTGCGATCCCAAAAGTCGAGCATGACCTTTTCGAGTTGCGATTCGGACAACTTGCCGTGGGCGACCGCGATGCGCGCCTCGGGGACAAGTTCCGCCAACCGGTTCGCGACCCCGGGAATCGTCGTGACGCGATTGTGAACGTAGAACACCTGACCTTCGCGAAGGAGTTCGCGCTTGATCGCCGCGGCGACCTGGTCGTCCGAATACTCGCCGACATACGTCAGGACAGGGTGGCGTTCCTCCGGCGGGGTCGCCAGTGTCGACATCTCGCGGATTCCCGCGATCGCCATCTCGAGGGTTCGCGGAATCGGCGTCGCGCTCATCGCGAGAACGTCGACGTTGTTCTTGAGTTTCTTCAACGCCTCTTTGTGCTCAACACCAAAACGCTGTTCCTCGTCAATGATCACGAGCCCCAGATCCTTGAATCGAATGTTCGACGAGAGCAGGCGGTGAGTGCCGATGACAACGTCGAGAGTTCCGTCTGCCAGCGATTCCACCGTGTGCTTTGCCTCGGAATCCGTTTGGAATCGGGATAGCGGTGCAAGCCGGACGGGGAATCCCGCGAATCGGTCGCGGAACGTTTCGGTGTGCTGGCGAACCAACAACGTGGTCGGTGCGATGACCGCAACCTGCTTGCCCGCCATGACGGCCTTGAACGTTGCGCGAACGGCAACCTCGGTCTTTCCGAACCCCACGTCGCCCGCCAACAGGCGGTCCATCGGGATTTCCCGCTCCATGTCCGCCTTGACCTCGTCGATCGTCGTCAACTGGTCGGGAGTCTCGTGGTACGGGAACGCGTCCTCGAGTTCGCGCTGCCACGGGGTGTCCGGCGGGAACGCGAATCCGCGCGACTGGGCACGAGCCGCGTACAGTTTGACGAGTTCGACAGCGATTTCACGGACAGCCTTGCGAGCGCGCCCCTTCGTCGCCGACCAGTCCGACCCGCCCATCTTGGACAGAGTCGGGTCTTCGCCACCGACATAGCGCGAGACGAGTCCCAACTGATCAGTCGGCACATACAACTTGTCACCGGGGAATCCGCGCTTGCTCGGCGCATATTCGATGACGAGGTATTCGCGCTTTGCCTTCGTCTTGGTGCGCGCGTTGACGATGATGTCACGTTCGACCATCTCGACGAATCGACCGATTCCGTGAGTCTCGTGAACGATGTAGTCGCCGGCAACCAACGAGAGCGGATCAACGGTCGACTTGCGCTTGGCGGCCAGGCGCGTCGAATCCTTGGTGACGCGCGATTCCCGGCGACCGAAGAATTCGGCCTCGCCGATGATGGTCAGTCCGGCTTCGGGGAGTTCAACGCCGTGGTCAACCGCTCCCGACATCAGATACGCGACGCCGGCCTCGGGGTTGTCGGGAACTGCGTCAACGGGACGGGCGGCAAGTCCAGCCTCGGCCAGCAGATCCCGCGCGCGGTCGAGAGTTCCATGACCGGCTGCGACGATGACGACGACTCCGCCCGCCCTGAGACGCTCACCCGTATAGGCGACGGCGCCGTCGGGGTCACCGACAAAAGAGGGGATGGATTTCGATTGGACCCGCGATTCCTGTCCGGAATCCAGCGAGGTCATCGTGAAGTATTCACGGCGGGCGACATCGGCGCGGAACTGGTCGAAATCGACGAAGTCCGACATCGACAGATCGATCGGGATTTCTCCACCATCGCCGACGGACTGCCACGCTGCGGCGAGAAATTCCTGGTTTGTCAGCAAAAGGCTTTCCGCACGAGCGCGAACGCGGTCGGGGCCGACGACGATGACCGTCGCGGAGTCGGGGAAGAACGAGATGAGCGGCACGATTTCGTCGACGAGAGCGGGAAGCAGCGATTCCATTCCCGGAACGGCGATGCCTTCGGAAATCGGCTCGGCAAGCGACCGCAGTGACGGGACTCGTTCCGCTAACTTCGCGGCACGTGCGCGGACGTCGGGCGTCAAGAGGATTTCGCGAACGGCCGACGCTTCGACCGACTTCACATCGGCAAGCGAACGCTGGTCGGCGATAGAGAACTCGCGAATCTCGTCTATGTCGTCCCCGAAGAATTCCACGCGGACGGGGTGCCCGGCCAGTGGCGGGAACACGTCGAGAATTCCACCGCGGACAGCCATCTCCCCGCGACGGGACACCATGTCGACTCGCTGATATCCGCGTTCGATCAAGTCACGGGACACGTCCAGCAGATTGTGGCGTTCACCGACGGACAGCGTCAGCGGGGCAGCGTCGGCGACGGCAGCCGATAACGGTTGAAGTGCGGCACGGACGCTGGCGATGACGACGAGCGACGCGATTCCGTTCCACGTGCGAATACGGCGAAGCGCCTGGACTCGGTTGGCGATGGTCTCGCTCGACGGGCTCAGTCGCTCGTGCGGAAGGGTTTCCCACGACGGGAAGATGACGGCGTCGACGCCCCACGTCGCGAGAGATTCGGCGAGCGCTTCGGCTTCGCGACCGGTCGCGGTGACAACCAACAGAACCTGCGGCTCTGCGCACATCGCCGCGATGATTGGGGCACGAGCACCGTCTTCCAGGACGAGAGCTGGCCCGCGAAGGGTACGCGCCAGGGGCCTTACCGATGACACCAACCCCGCGAGACTCACTCGCTCAGTCTAGGGCGGGCTATTGCGCGGGCGAGTGGTACCGCAACTGGGCGGCGGACAGTCCTTCGAGCACGATTGACTCGACGGCACCCGTGGCGTCCGCGATCAGGCTGGGCAAGACGTCACGCTCGGCCTTGCTGAACGGCTCCAGAACGTGAACAGCAGCGTCCTTCTCGCCAGCTGGCCGGCCAACACCGACGCGCACGCGAACAAAGTCAGCGCCGATGTGCTGAATCGTTGACCGCAGCCCGTTCTGACCGCCGTGACCTCCACCAAACTTGATGCGGACGGTGTCGAACGGCAGATCGATGTCGTCGTGGACGACGATGACGCGGTCGGGGTCAACCCCGAAAAAGTCGGACAGCGCACGGATCGGGGCGCCCGACGTGTTCATGAAACTCAGAAGCGTCGCAATGATTACCTTGTCCGTACCAGGGCGGAATCGGCCTTCGGCGACGTTCGCAATCGACTTGTGACGCTTGAACTTCTCCCCCATCTGGTCGGCGAGTGCGTCGATGACGCGCTGACCGATGGAGTGGCGGTGCGTGGCGTAGTCGGGCCCGGGGTTACCGAGCCCGACTACGAGCCACGCAGTTGACACGATTACTCGGCTGCAGCCTCGTTCGCCTTGGCCGCGGCGGCCTCGGCAACGTGTGCGGGGTCATTTTCCAGCGACTCGGCGCGAGGCACCGACTGGACGGCGATGATGATCGCTTCCGGGTCGAGGTGAAGCGTGACGCCCTGGGGCAGCTTGACGTCCTTTGCCGACACGTGAGTGTGCTCGTGCATGTCGGTGACGTCGATCTCGATGTGCTCGGGGATGTGGGTCGCCTCAGCCTCGACGGTCAGGGTCTGGTGCTCGATCATCGCGACGGTTCCAGGGAACGAGTGGCCGACCATGACGACGGGGATGTTGACCGTGACGGTCTCGCCCTTGCGAACGATGACGAGGTCGACGTGCTCGAGCGTCTGACGGACGTAGTCCTTCTGGACGTCCTTGACGAGAACGAGTTCCTTCTTGCCTGCGATGTCGAGGTCAATGAGGACGTTCTTGTGGCGGACGAGGAGCGACAGCTCGTGCGCGGGAAGCGCGACGTGCTGGGTGTCGCCACCGTGACCGTAAACGACGGCGGGGACGAAGCCGGTGACGCGCAGCTTGCGCGCTGCACCCTTACCGAATGAGGTGCGAACCTGTGCCTGGAGGGCGAACTGTTCTGCCATGATTTCAACCTTTCGCGGGGACTGGCCCCTTGTGTGTTCGACTCGAACGCCGGAAGCGTGAGGAAAGACAAGTGCCTGACCACCGCGTCGATTACGGGGAACGAATCCCCCTCGCCGAAGTTCGCTTTCAGCATACCCGATAGGCTGGGGACTGATTTTCACCCCGTTTTTCGCGTCAGGAGTCGGAATGTCTCAAGCCAATATTGGTGTTGTCGGTCTCGCGGTCATGGGGTCGAACCTCGCCCGCAATCTCGCGTCGCGCGAGGGCAACCGCGTCGCGGTCTACAACCGCTCGTGGGACAAGACCGAGACGCTGGTCGAGGCTCACCCCGAAGCGAACTTCATCGCCGCGAAGACGATGCAGGATTTCGCTGACGCACTGTCGAAGCCCCGCACCGCGATCATCATGGTGAAAGCTGGCGCGGGAACCGACGCTGTCATCGACCAGTTGTGCGAGGTGTTCGAGCCCGGCGACATCATCGTCGACGGCGGAAACGCCTTGTTCACCGACACGATCCGCCGCGAAAAGGCCGTTCGGGAGACGGGCATCAACTTTGTCGGCGCTGGCATCTCGGGTGGCGAAGAGGGCGCGTTGACCGGCCCGTCAATCATGCCCGGCGGTTCAGCCGAGGCGTGGGAAACCCTGGGACCAATCCTCAAGGGAATCGCCGCCATCGCCGAAGGCGAGGCCTGCGTCACTCACATCGGCACCGACGGCGCCGGCCACTTCGTCAAGATGATTCACAACGGCATCGAATACGCCGACATGCAGTTGATCGCCGAGGCGTACGACCTCATCCGTCGCGGAACGGGCCTGTCCCCCGCGGAAATCGCCGACGTGTTCACCGAGTGGAACAAGGGCGAACTCGAGTCGTACCTCATCGAGATCACCGCCGAAGTTCTTCGCCAGACCGACGCCGCCACGGGCAAGCCGCTCGTCGACGTCATCGTCGACCAGGCCGGGTCGAAGGGCACCGGCGTTTGGACTGTTCAGACCGCGCTGTCGCTGGGAACACCGGTTTCCGGAATCGCCGAAGCCGTGTTCGCTCGCGGGCTGTCCTCGCATCCCGAACAGCGCGCTCTTGCTGGCGATCTGGCCGGGCCGTCGTCCTACTCCGCAGCCGACAAGGACGCCTTCATCGAGGACGTTCGCCAGGCACTCTACGCATCCAAGATCGTCGCGTATTCGCAGGGCTTCGACGCGATTCGTGCCGGTGCAGCCGAATACAACTGGAACATCAACTTGGGCGAGGTCGCCCGCATCTGGCGCGGCGGTTGCATCATCCGTGCGCAGTTCCTCAACCGCATCACCGAGGCTTACCGCGCTGACGAGTCGCTCGCGCTCTTGATGGCTGCGCCGTATTTCGCCACGGCCGTTTCTGGAGCCCAGGAAGCGTGGCGCCGAGTCGTCATTGCCGCGACCAGCGCCGGTATCCCCGCCCCCGCGTTTAGTTCGTCGCTGTCGTACTACGACGGACTTCGTGCCGACCGCCTGCCCGCCGCGCTCGTTCAGGGTCAGCGCGACTTCTTCGGCGCTCACACCTACAAGCGAACCGACAAGGCCGGCACGTTCCACACACTGTGGTCTGGCGATCGCTCCGAAATCGAAGCGGAAGACACTCACTAATCCCAATCCGTGAGGCTATTGCCTCACACTCGGGCGCGGACTAGCCTCTCATCAAGCCACAATGTGGGCATCCGAGGGGAGCCAAAAGTGACCACAGCCAAACCGACCTGGGTTCGAAACCTCGTCATGGTTTACGCAGCCACCCTCGCCCTGTGGTTGGTTGGGTTCGGCTACGTTGCCTACGCAGACACCCAAAACACGGACGGGGGCTCGTGGTTTGGAGCGAGTGGCACCCTGATCATGGCCGTGTTCGGGACAGGTCCCGTTTACTTCGCCTATAAATCGTTCCGGCTGACCAAACAGGCGCCGGAAGCCCAGAGGCTCAATGCCGAACGAATCTTTGCACTGCAGCAGGTCGCCGGTGTCCCGCTGATCGGTGGCGCAGTTCTCGGTCTGCTTCCAGCTTTGGTCAACATCGGATCGTTCTTCGCTGGGATGACGGAGCAGGACCGGTTGCGCAATGCGGAGTTCGTTGTTCCGTGGATTTTCGTTTACGTCTTTGCGGTCACACACCTGGTCGTCATGGCAATCCGTCGCGGGATTCGCGCGCGGGAATTGGCGGCATCGCAGGCGCAAACTGGCAACGCTGAAAAATCAGAAGTAGCGCCGCCAAAAAGCCCCGAGTCCACCCCGGAATTGCCGGCGGACTCAGGCGACAAGCCCGTGCCCGAGCGTGCAAAGACCGCCAAGTTGCCGATCGCGCCAAACCTGTTTTTCGGCACCGCGATGTTGCTGGGTTATTTCACGATTGCCGCTGAAGTGCGCGCATGGGAGATGGCCCGAAACGGTGAACTCTCCCAACTGGAATCGACCGGCCCGTCGTTTAGTTTCATCCAGTTTCTCGACCTCACCATCGGGAACTTCGCAGCGGTTGTCGTTCTCGTTTTCGGGCTCATCAACTGGGCGCGTGACTCCGTCACATTCCGAAAGTTAGCAACACCGATCGTCGCCGCGGTCGCACTTGCCATCGCACCCGGAGCCGTTGCACTGGGGGTTGTTGGTCTGACCGGGCTGAGCGGCGACGCCAACCTGCGCATCGAACAAGCCAAATTCGCCGGTGCATGGATTCAAGAGATTGCCGCCTCGGAAATGCCTGAAGGCTTCGGCGAAGTCAGTGACCTGTTCGATTGCAGTCTCGAAAATTGTGTCGACGACGCGGATGCGACGGTGACGTTCGTCCGCATCGGCGACAGGGAATCGAACGCAGAATCGGTGTGCACGTGGGCGATCACGTGGGCGATGACTCACGGCGCAGACCGCTACGCGGTCGCCCCCGACTACACGACTCAGGAATTGGAAGGGTTTGCCGAGACGGATGCCCATGCTGCGTGCGTGGCGTCGCTGACGGCTCCTGACGAGATTGCGTATTTCGTTCAATCGGCACCGCCCCCATTCCGCTTGGTCGGACAAGAGGGAGAAGTTCCGTTCCAGATGGAATTGTTCGAGATTCGCTGGGGAACGCAATCCAGTGATCCGGGCGCGACGAACTACCGTTTCACTGTCACAACCACGTTCGATCCCGACGAGCTGTTGCCGGGTGAAGACGAGTTGACCCAGGGCTCGCACGAGCTCAACGACTTGTTGACGGCGATCGGCCAGGCGCGACTCGGCAACCCCGATGTCGGCCAGAACGACGGAAACCTCATCCGCGGCGCCCTCGAGGCCTACCCGCACGACGTTCCAGTGACTCCGATTGTCGAGGCGAACGGCGAGATTTGGTTCGTCGAACTGGAAACGTCCGACGGTGGCGGTGTGATGTGTGTGTCAATCGGACCGTGGGACGAAGAGTGGGAAGGGCAACCCGACCCTGGCTCGGGCTACGGGGTCAGTTCCGCTGAGACCTTCGAGCAACTCGACGAGTACAACCGATTCGGCGAACAGGCGTGGGGGCGCTGCGGCCCCTAGTTTGCCGTCAGAATAGAGAAATGGACTCTACGGACATCGGCGCTTTCCTCGCTTCACGTCGAAGCACGCGCGATTTCCTTCCGACCCCGGTCCCGCAGGACATCATTGACGCGATCCTGACGGACGCGATGACGGCACCGAGTTGGTCGAACACCCGACCGTACATGGTTGCCGTGGCAACGGGTGATGTTCGCAATCGCATCACCACCGAGTTGAACCGACGTTGGGTCATCGCGGCCAAAGCGATCAACGGCAACCTGTGGGACAAGATCATGTTCGTCTTGCGCGGGGACGGTTTGCCGTCGAGCGATTACCACGTATACCGTCCGTACCCGAAGGACGTCCTGCCCCGCAGCCAGAAAATCGGTCGCGAGTTGTACACGCACATCGGGGTCCCCCGCGGCGACCGCGTCGCGCGCGACGCTCAGTGGGCCAGGAACTTTGACCTGTTCGGTGCACCGGTCGCGATTTTCATCTTCACCCACAAGGGTCTTCCGACGTATTCGGCGTCCGATGCGGGGCTGTTCATGCAGAACCTGATGCTCAGTGCACACGCCCGCGGGCTGGGGACATGCGCCGAGGGCGCTTTGGCGATTTGGTCGACGCCCGTCAAGAAAGAGTTCAACGTTCCCAAGCAATACAAGTTGCTCTGCGGAATCGCTCTGGGCTACCCGTCAACCGACAAGGTGAACGAGTTCCGCGCCGAGCGACTGCCCATCGCCGACATCACGATCCCCGAACGCTAACGCGAGAGGCGGCTGCGCACGGCAAGAGCCGCGCAGGCGATGACCACCGTGCCGCCCAGCAGGACCTGCGGGGTGATGGTTTCCCCGAGAATGACGGCAGCCCACATGATGCTCATGACGGGTTGCGTCAACTGAACCTGGCTGACGGCTGACACGGGACCGATCGCCAGACCGCGGTACCACGCGAAGAAGCCGAAGAACATCGACACGGTCGCGAGATACGCGAAGGCGCCCCAGTCGGTGACGTCGGGGGTAAACGGCTCGTTGATGAGCGACCAGACGGTCACGACGATCAGGATTGGACTCCACACGATCAACGACCAAGAGATGGTTTGCCACGAACCGATTTCACGCGAAACCAGAGCCCCCTCGGCGTAACCATAGGCAGTGACAACGACAGCGGCCAGCAGATACAGGTCCTCGAGTTGGAGCGGTTCGAAGCCGCCGTGCGAGGTCGCCGTGAACACGATGACGGCGAGAGCGCCCGCGATGGCGAAAATCCAGAACCGAACGGGTGGCCGCTCGCCCGTGATGAGAACGCTGATGACGGCGGTCGCTGCGGGAAGTAGCCCGACCACCACTGCGGCGTGCGACGCGGGAACGGTCAACAGCGCGAGACCGGTGAACAGCGGGAAGCCGACAATCACGCCTGCTCCGATGACGAATAGTCGGCCGAACTGCCTGCGCGATGGAAGTGGCTGTTTACGGAAATACAGGAACGCGGCGGCGAGTACCGCGGCGACCACGGCGCGCCCCGCCGTGATGAACACGGGACTCATGTGGTCAATGGCGGAACGTGTGAGCGGAACACTCAGCGCGAACAGTGCGACGCCGAAGAATCCCCAACCGAGGCCGGCGCGACGAGAGGCCGTCAAGAGTTATGCGGCGCCGTCGAACATGCCGGTGACGGAACCTTCACCGAAGACCTCGCGAATCGCGGTGGCGATGGTCGGTGCGATCGACAGAATCTCGAGGCGATCCCAGCGCTTTTCCTCGGGGATCGGCAGGGTGTCGGTGACGACGACCTTGTCGATGAATTCGGACTGGAGAATTTCCGTTGCCGGGTCGGAGAACACGGCGTGGGTCGCTGCGACGACAACACCCTTGGCGCCGGCGTTCTTGAGGGCCTCGGCGGCCTTGACGATCGTGCGTCCCGTGTCGATGAGGTCGTCGACGATAAGGCAGATGCGGCCTTCGACGTCACCGACGATTTCGTGGACGGACACCTGGTTCGGGATGAGCGGGTCGCGACGCTTGTGGATAATCGCGAGAGGGGCGCCCAACTTGTCCGACCACACATCGGCGACGCGAACACGGCCCATGTCGGGGCTAACGACTGTCAGAGTCGAGGGGTCGAGTTGCGCACGGAAGTGCTCGAGCAGAACGGGCATCGCAAAGAGGTGGTCGAACGGGCCGTCGAAGAAGCCCTGGATCTGCGCCGCGTGAATGTCCACGGACATGATGCGGTCGGCACCGGCCGTCTTGAACAGGTCAGCAATCAGACGGGCCGAAATCGGCTCGCGGCCGCGGCCCTTCTTGTCCTGGCGGGCGTAGGGATAGAACGGCGCGACGACGGTGATGCGCTTTGCGCTCGCGCGCTTGAGAGCATCCACCATGATCAGCTGTTCCATCAACCACTCGTTGATCGGGGCGCAGTGCGACTGGATGACGAAGGCATCCGTTCCGCGGACCGACTCGTCGAAACGTGCGTAGATTTCACCGTTCGCAAAGGTTCGCGCGTCGGTGGGAAGCAGATCGATGCCGAGTTCGCGGGCGATGTCGGCCGACAACTGAGGGTGCGCACGGCCGGAAATGAGAATGAGTTTCTTCTTGCCGGCAAGTTCCATGTTCGACACGTGCGATCCCTATTCTTTCGGTGCTCGTTTGGCTGCCTCAGCGGCGGCGGTTCCTGGTCGATGTTCCTCGACCCAACCCTCGATGTTGCGTTGCGGGGCGACGGTCATCCCCAGTGACCCCACTGGCACGTTCTTGCGAACGACGGAACCGGCGGCGGTGTACGCGCCGTCGTTGATGGTGACCGGCGCGACGAAGACGTTGTGCGAACCGGTGCGAACGTGCGAGCCGACCGTCGTGCGGTGCTTGTTCACACCGTCGTAGTTCGCGGTGATGGTCCCGGCGCCGATGTTGGATTCCTCGCCGACGGTGGTGTCACCGATATAGGACAGGTGCGGAACCTTGCTACCGGCGCCGATCGTCGAATTCTTGGTCTCGACAAACGCGCCAATCTTGCCGTTCGGGCCGAGTACCGTTCCGGCGCGAAGGTACGAGAACGGCCCGACGGTGGCGTTCGCCGAGATGACGGCGAGAGTCGCATCGACACGGTTGAGGCTTGCCCCCTCGCCGATTTCGCAGTCACGAAGAGTGGTGTCGGGCCCGACGGTCGCGTTGGCCGCGATGCTCGTCGCGCCGTGCAGGAAAGTGCCGGGGAGGATTCGCGCATCGGCTTCGATCGTCACAGCGCGGTCAATCCACGTCGTTGCGGGGTCATCGATTGTGACACCGTTCAACTGGTGTCCGCGGACAATCATCGCGTTGAGTCGGGCAGCCACCTCGGACAACTGCGCTCGGTCGTTGACTCCGGCGACCATCCACGGGAAAGTGACGGGACGAGCATCAATCGCGTGATCGGCGGCGAGGAGTTCGAGCACGTCCGTCAGGTATTTCTCGCCCTGAGCGTTCGCGGTCGTCACCTGGGCGAGTGCTGCGCGAAGCGGCGCAGCGCTGAAAACATACGTGCCCGAGTTGACTTCGGAGATGTCGAGTTCCGATTCGTCCGCAACAGCGTGTTCGACAATTCGAGTGAACGTGTTCGCCGTTCGAACAATGCGTCCGTAACCGGTCGGGTCGTCAACGACGGCACTGAGCACCGATGCGGCGCGGTCGTGTGAACGGTGATCGGCGACGAGGTCTGCCAATGTTTCGGCGTCGAGAAGCGGCACGTCTCCCGATACGACAACGACGTCCCCATCGAAATCGCCAAGAGCGTCGAGCGCAAGTTCGACGGCACGGCCGGTTCCCGGAACGTCGTCCTGGTCAACGATCGTGACACCCTCGGTCAGCTCAGCGACGACGCCGGCAACAGCATCGCGCTGATGGCGAAGAACGGTGACCGTGTGTTGCGGGTGCAAGGCGGCAACGGTCGACAAGACATGGCCGATCATCGGGATTCCGGCGATGGGGTGAAGAACCTTCGCGAGCGAGGACTTCATTCGCGTCCCTTCGCCTGCGGCGAGAACCACCACGGCGAGGGAGGAATCGGTCATGTCCCCATTCTGCCACCAGAGCGACCACGCCTCTACGGCGAACCGCCAAACGGTTTCGGTCGGGCAGAATAGAGGAGTCCTTGTGACGGTCCGCCTTAGTGTAATGGCAGCACGGCATCCTTTGGAGATGTTCGGTCTAGGTTCGAATCCTGGAGGCGGAGCCCTTAGCTTTCGAGCTTCTCCATCGCCGACAACCATCGAATTTCGAGTTGTTCGAGCGTTGCGCTGGCATCGCGAAGGCGCGTTGACAAACTCGTCAGCCCTTCAAAATCGCTCTGATCGTGAACCGCGAGTTCATCGTGGATCGACTGAACGGTGGCGCGCGCATTCGCAATCTGACGGTCGAGCGACTTCACTTCCTTTTCCAGCGCGTGCTTTTCTGCACCGGAAAGGCTTGTCGCAACGGCCGTCGGCTTTGCGGCGACCGCCGGCTCGATGATTCGCGCATCGAGGCGCAGGTATTCGTCGACACCGCCGGGAAGGTGACGAAGGTGATGCCCGATGACGGCGTACTGGTTGTCGGTGACACGTTCCAGCAAGTAGCGGTCGTGCGACACGACGATGAGAGTGCCCGGCCACGAGTCGAGGACGTCTTCCAGAGCAGCGAGCATGTCGGTGTCCAGGTCGTTCGTCGGCTCGTCGAGCAGCAACACGTTCGGCTCGTCGAGCAAAATCAACAGAATCTGCAATCGTCGCTTTTGCCCACCCGACAAGTCCTTGACGGGAGTCGACAGATGCGCGGAACTGAAGCCGAGTCGCTCCAGCAACTGCCCAGGCGTGAGTTCGACACCGCCCGCGTTGTAATTGGTCTTCAGGCGCCCGATGACTTCACGAACCTTGTCGTCGAGAATCTCTTCAAGTCCCTCGAGTCGCTGGTCGAGTCGGCGCAGGTGAACCGTCTTGCCGCGCTTGACCCGACCGGCGGTCGCGGTCAGCGAACCGTCAATCAGCCCGAGTAGGGTCGACTTTCCTGCACCGTTGCGACCGAGGATTCCCGTTCGCTCGCCCGGCGCAATTCGCCACTCGACGTCCTCGAGAATCGTGTTCCCGTCGATCGCGAAATCCACCTCAATGAGGTCGACGACGTCCTTGCCCAAACGTTGCGTCGCCATCTTGGCGAGTTCGATTCGGTCACGTGGCGGAGGGACATCAGCAATGAGTTCAGTCGCCGCGTCGATGCGGAACTTCGGCTTGCTTGTCCGAGCTGGCGCTCCACGGCGCAACCAGGCGAGTTCCTTGCGCATGAGGTTCTGGCGACGATCCTCGATTGCCGATGCCTGACGCTGACGCTCGACGCGTTGCAAAATGTAGGCCGCGTATCCACCCTCGAATCGGTCCACCGTTCCGTCGTGGACCTCCCACGTTTCGGTGGAAATCGCGTCGAGGAACCACCGATCGTGCGTCACGACGACAAGAGCGCCGTCGCCCGTTTTCCAGCGACGATTGAGGTGTTCAGCCAACCAGGAAACACCCGACACGTCGAGGTGGTTGGTCGGTTCGTCGAGGAGGAGCACATCCCAATCGCCGACGAGAAGTTTTGCGAGTGCGGTGCGGCGGCGCTGGCCACCGGACAGTGAACCGATTGTTGCGTCGACGTCGACGTCCGACAGAAGACCCGTCAGAACAGCGCGAATGACGGGGTTGCCCGCCCACTCGTGCTCCGGCCCATCGCCGACGACCGTCTGAGCGACCGTAGCGTCGTCCTCGAACACGTCGTCCTGCGTCAGCGTTCCGATTCGAATACCGCCTCGAAGGGTCACCCGACCCGAGTCCGCGATGAGTGTTCCCCCGATGATCGAGAGCAACGTCGACTTGCCGTCACCGTTGCGACCGACGACCCCGATGCGGTCACCGGCGTGGACTCCGATGGTCACATCGTTCAACACGACCCGGTTCGGGTATTCGTGCGAGATGCTTTCAAGGCCGACGAGGTTCACTCGGTAAGTTTAGGGAGTCAATCTCTGGGAGAATGAAGGCGTGAAACAACGCCTGCTCTCAGTCCTCACGATTGGCTTGGCCGTTTCCTGGATTCTCATCGACCAGGCCACCAAGTGGCTTGCCGAAACCTATCTCGAGCCCGGCGTGCCGATTCCGCTCATCGGTGAAATCTTGCAGTTGCGACTGGTCTACAACCCGGGCGCGGCGTTCGGGCTGGGAACCGGATACACCTGGATTCTGACTGTCATCGCGGGTGTCGTCGCTCTCGGCCTCGGTTACTTCTCAACGCGCGTTCACCGTTACAACTGGGCGCTCGTTCTCGGGTCGATGCTCGGCGGGGCTGTCTCGCACTTCTTCGACCGCTTGCTTCGCCCACCGGCGTTCGCCAACGGGCACATCGTCGACTTCATCGACTACGGCGGATTCTTCGTCGGCAACATCGCTGACATCGCGCTCGTCGGAGCCGCGATCGGCGCTGTACTTCTGAGTTTCTTCGGGGTTCCGTTTAGTGAACCCGAGCGCCATGAACAGGCGAAATCACCCGCATCGCCTTCCGGCGCTCAGCGGTAAACGCAGCGACGAGCGCCAGTGCGGCCTCGTCATCTTCAGCGAGGAACGCAACGGTCGGGCCACTGCCCGAGACAATCCCGGCCAGGGCGCCGTGCGTTTCGCCAAAGTGCAGGACGTCGCCCAATTCAGGCTTGAGTTGCAACGCGGCTGCTTGCAGGTCGTTTCGCACGTATTCCGCAAGGGCGACCGCATCGCCCGCGCGCAGAGCGTGAAGAAGTTCGGTTTCAACCGAGGGGTCAACCGGGACCGTCTCGATGTCGATCGAGTGCTCAGCACGGTGGCGGTCCAACTGTGTGTAAACCTCGGGCGTGGAAAGACCCTGGTCGCACGTCACGAGCACCCATTCGAAGTGGCCCGTAGCCAGGACCGGGGACAGCACGTCGCCCTTGCCTATTCCAATGGCGGTGCCTCCGTGCAGGGCGAACGGGACATCCGCACCCAATTCGGCCCCGAGGCGGCTCAATGTTTTCGAGCCGAGGTTAGTTCCCCACAGTGCATCAACGGCGACGAGGGTTGCCGCCGCATCAGCGGATCCGCCACCCATTCCGCCAGCGACCGGGACGTTTTTGACGACTTCGAGCCGGGCACCGGCGGTGATTCCGGCCTCTGCTGCGACCGCACGGGCTGCGCGGATGACGAGGTTCGACTCCCCCAGCGCGATTCCGCTGGTGTCAATCGGCCCAGAGAAGGACACCGTGATGTCGTCGGCTTCAGTCGCCGTGATCTCTTCGAGCAACGAGACGGCTTGGTAAATGGTGGCGACGTCGTGATAGCCGTCGTCGCGCAGAGGCCCGACGCGCATGCAGACATTGATCTTGCCCGGGGCTGTCGCGGTGACCGATCTCGCTGCCATGTCTAAACCCTAACCTCTCTCCCCCTCCCGTTTTTGCAGACATCTTCCTACTGTGAAGAGCTAGGTCCCCCGGTCATAAAAATGTCTGCAGAATCGGAAGTTAGTTGCGAGCGAGGGCGAGGAAACCGTCGAGTTGCAATTGCTCTCCGCGCGCGCCGGGGTCGATTCCGGCGGCAACACAGAGCTCTTCCGCGGCCGTCGTTGACCCCGTCACACCTCTCAGCGCCTGGCGAAGTGTCTTTCGTCGCTGTCCGAACGCGCCGTCAACGAGAGCGAAAACTCGCCCTCGAACCGACTCGTCGGCGGGAGTTTCGTGAGCGACCATTCCCACGAGAACCGAGTCGACGTTCGGCTCTGGCCAGAAGACGCGGCGGCTGACGGTTCCCTCGAGGGCCCAATCGCCCCACCACGCGACCTTGAGGCTCGGTACGCCATAGAGTTTCGAACCGGGCGACGCGGCGAGCCGTTGGCCGACCTCCGCTTGGACCATAACGAGCACGCGTCGAATGGTCGGAAACGTTTCGAGCAAGTGGATGAGGACGGGCACGGACACGTTGTACGGAAGGTTCGCGACGAGTGCGGTCGGCGGCTCGGGAAGTTCCGTGACGTGAAGTGCGTCGGATTGAATGACCGTGAGGTCGGCGGGGTTGCCGCCGCGTTCGACGAGGGTCCGAGGAAGTCGTTCCGCCAGTCGCGGGTCGATTTCAATGGCCGTGACGCGGTGACCGGCCTCGATCAAGCCGAGAGTCAGAGACCCCAGTCCAGGGCCGACCTCGAGTACCGATTCACCGGGCAACAACGCGGCAGTCGACACAATCTTGCGAACTGTGTTCGCGTCGTGGACGAAGTTCTGTCCCCACTTCTTCGTCGGGGTGACGTCGAGTTCCGACGCAAGCGCGCGAATGTCACTCGCGCCGAGAAGCGCTACCACTGGCCGTAAACCGTCTCGGTGTTGCGGGCGATGTCCGCGGCGAGTTCGCCCTCGTCGATCCCCAACTGTTCGGCCATGAATCGCAGGGTGTACGGAATCATGAACGACGCGTTCGGGCGACCACGGAACGGTGTCGGCGTGAGGAACGGTGCGTCCGTCTCGATCAGGATGCGGTCGCGTGACGCGATGGACAGCGCCTCGCGAATCCCCTTGGCGTTTCCGAACGTGACGGTTCCCGCGAACGACAGGTACCACCCGTTGTCGTCACAGATTCGGGCGAATTCGGCGTCCCCCGAGAAGCAGTGCAACACGGTTTTGTCGGGCGCACCGACGCGAAGCAGGGTGTCGATGACGGCACCGTGCGCGTCGCGGTCGTGGATCTGCAGAGCCAAACCGTTTTCTTTGGCGATGTCGATGTGGGCCTCGAACGAGTGCATCTGCGGCGCACGGCCTGATTCATCAGTGCGGAAGAAGTCCAGTCCCGTCTCGCCCACCGCGCGAACGCGCTCACGCGTTGCCAGAGCGGCGATGCCCGCGATGTGCTCGTCGAGTACGCCTCGCTCGTGAAGACGCGGCGCTTCGTTCGGGTGGATGGCGACGGCGGCAAGGACGCGAGGATCACGATCGGCGAGGTCAGCACCCCACTCGGACGTTTCGAGGTCCGTACCGACCTGAACGACACCCTTGATGCCGACCGCAGTCGCCATCGCGAGGCTTTCCTCTGGCGGAAGCGGGTTCTCGCCATCGGCGATCTCAAGGTGCGTGTGGTTGTCGTAGACCGCCACGGTCAAGGGCTGCGGAGCCGGCGGGAACGTCAAATCGCGCGTGACGTCTCCCTCTTTCGCGCTGCGGGCGCGCAACGGCTCGGACATTGTCTACTCCTCGATGCGGGGGAAGAGAGCGTCGAGCGGGGAAACACGGATGCCACCGGGGGTCTGACCCCACTCGCCCGCACGCGACAAGTGCTGGTCGCGAAGGTTTCCGAGTGCTTCACCGACGCCCAAAGCCGACCACAGTTTCTGGGTCGCATCGGGCATGATCGGCGAAAGCCCGACGGCAATCGCGCGAAGGCCTTCAACCGCCGTGTACAGAACCGTCTCCAGACGAGCGCGGTTGGCGTCATCCTTTGCGAGAACCCACGGTTCCTGCTCGGTGATGTAGAGGTTCAACGCGTCGACTATCGTCCAGATGGACTTGATGGCGTCGTGAATCGCAAGTTTGTCGATCGCGGCATTCGCACCCTGGAACGCACGCGCAACCGTGTCAACGATTACCGCGTCGGCGTCATTCATCTCGTTCGCACCGGGGACTGTGTCCTCGAAGTAGCGCGAGATCATCGCGATCACGCGACTGGCGAGGTTTCCGAAACCGTTCGCCAATTCGGACTGGTAACGGGCCGACAGGTCCTCCCACGAGAACGACCCGTCCTGGCCGAAGTTGATGGCGCTCATGAAGTAGTAGCGGAAAGCGTCTGACCCGAAAACGTCCGTGATCTGGTGAGGCGCGATACCCGTGAGTTTCGACTTCGACATCTTTTCGCCGCCGACGAGAAGCCACCCGTGGCCGAAGACACGACGAGGGGGCTGAAGCCCAGCAGCCATGAGCATCGCGGGCCAGATGACCGCGTGGAAACGCGCAATGTCCTTGCCCACGATGTGGATTGCCGGCCAGCGCTTCTCGAACTCGGCGTCATCCTGACCCCAACCGGTCGCGGTGACGTAATTGAGCAGGGCGTCGAACCAGACGTACACCACGTGACTGTCGTCCCACGGAATCTTGACACCCCAGTCGAACGAGGCGCGCGAGATGGACAGGTCGTCGAGCCCGCGCTTGACGAACGAGATGATTTCGTTGCGGACCGACTCGGGCTGGATGAAGTCAGGCTGCGATTCGTAGAGGTCCAACAGTTTCTGCTGGAAGTCGCTCATGCGGAAGAAGTAGTTGGATTCCTTGAGGATTTCGACAGGGCGCGTGTGAATCGCGCAGACCTTGTCTCCGGGGAAGTCTTCTCCGCCGTCGAGCAGGTCACCCGGCTGCTTGTATTCCTCGCACCCGACGCAGTAATAGCCCTCGTATTCGCCCGAGTAAATGAACCCGGTGTCCTTGAGATGCTGCAGGAACTTCTGGACGGCAACCTCGTGGCGCTCGTCGGTGGTGCGAATGAAGTCGTCGTTCGCGATGTCGATCGTCTGAAGCAACGGCTTCCACGCCTCGGCGACGAGCTTGTCCGCCCATTCCTTCGGCGAGACGCCGTTCGCAATTGACGTGCGCAAAATCTTCTGGCCGTGTTCGTCGGTACCGGTCAGCAGCCAGGCGTCCTTGCCGCTCTGGCGGTTCCACCGCGCGAGGACGTCCGCAGCGACCTCCGTGTACGCGTGACCGATGTGGGGAACATCGTTGACGTAGAAAATCGGAGTCGTGATGAAGTAGTTGTCCGCAGTCGCCATAACTTGTCTAGTTTACGGGGCTTGCGGCTTGGCGATTGCGGCCGAGTACAGGTCGCGACTGGGAATGCCCGTCACTTCGGCGACTTCGCGGCACGCGTCCTTGAGCCTCTCGCCCGTCCCGACGCGCGCACGAACATCGGCCAGAGCGTCATCGAGCGACATGGCGGTCACTGCCGCACCCGCGATGACGAGAACGATCTCGCCCCGGTTCTCGCCAGCGAAGCGTTCCGCCAGCGTGCCGAGAGTTCCGTTCGCGACTTCCTCGAACATCTTGGTGAGTTCACGAATGACCGTTGCCGGGCGGTCGGCTCCGAATGCGTCTCGCGCCGCGACGAGCGAATCGGCGAGGCGATGTGGCGATTCGTAGAAAACGAGGGTTCGCGGTTCGCGGGCGAGGTTCGCGAAGTATGTGGCTTGCCCTTTCCGCGGGACGAAACCTTCGAAGGCGAAACGGTCAGTTGGCTGGCCCGAGACCGCGAGCGCCGCGATGACCGCCGACGGCCCTGGAATTACCGAGACCGTGACTCCCAGTTCGTGTGCTGCACGGACGACGCCGAATCCTGGGTCCGAGATGCCGGGCATTCCCGCGTCGGACACCAACACGACGTCACGTTCGCGCGCGAGCTCGGCGATCTCGGTGGCCTTGGCGGTTTCGTTGTGGTCGTGCAGTGCGACGAGTTTCGCCTCGGTCGTCAAGCCCAATGCCGACAGTAAGTGGTGGGTGGTTCGGGTGTCCTCCGCCGCGATGACGTCGGCGTTCGCGAGCGCCTCGCGCAGCCGCGGGCTGGCGTCGCCGAGATTGCCAATCGGGGTGGCGGCAAGGATGAGCACATCCCCATTCTCGCGTACCGTTGAGGCATGAGCCTCGTCGACCGCGCCATCGCCGTGCGTGACCGGGTTTCGCTTCTCTCACCTCGCGTTCAGACGCTCGTCGCGTACTTGCCGGTACTGCTGATCGCCGCTCTCGTTCGATTGGTGAATCTGGGCAGTCCTCGTGCTCTGGTGTTTGACGAGGTGTACTACGTCAGGGACGCCTGGACCCTGTGGAATCTGGGTTTCGAGTCGGAATGGCCAGAGGGCGTTGACTTCGTCGCTGGCAACACGTCCGGTTTCAGCACGGACCCATCGTTTATTGCTCATCCTCCGCTGGGAAAGTGGCTGATCGGGGCGGGGATGGCACTGTTTGGCCCCGACAACTCGTTCGGGTGGAGGTTCGCGACGGCGGTTGCCGGGATTCTCGTCGTGCTGTTCACGATGCACATCGCGAGGCGTTTGTTCCACTCGCGGTCGGCCGCAGTCCTCGCGGGATTCCTGGTCGCGGTGGACGGCATCGCCATCACAATGAGCCGCACCGCACTGCTCGACGGAATTTTGGCGGCTTTCATCCTCGCCGCGTTCCTTGTCATTCTTCGGCACATCGAACGACCGGGCTGGGGCCAATGGTTGATTCTCGCGGGGGTTTTGCTCGGCGCAGCCACGGCGGTCAAGTGGAGTGGGTTGTACGCCTTCGTTGTCTTCGGCATCTGGATTGCGGTCGAGGCTGTGCGTCGCAACCCGTCATGGATTGCCGCGTGGCACATCGTGCGAGCTTTCCTGCTGGCAGCTCCCGTCGCCGTTGTTACGTATGTGGCCAGTTGGACAGGCTGGTTGTTGTCGTCAGGCGGGTACGACCGTCAGTCGGTGGTCGTGGAGGGAAGCCCGCTCCAATCCGCACTCGAATCGTTGTGGACGTACCATCAGGCGATTTACGAGTACAACATCGGTCTGATTGCACCGCACGGCTACCAGGCCAACCCGTTCGGCTGGTTGCTGATGATCCGACCAACGGCGTTCCACTACGAGCAAACCGGCACCGACGGAATCGTCGAATACGTCACCAGCGTCGCCAACCCGGTCTTCTGGTACTTCGGTGTCGTCGCACTGGTCTGGCTGATCTTTCACACCATCCGCACCAAGTCTGCGTGGGGCGTCCCGATTCTCGTCGCAGTCGCGGCCACGTATCTGCCGTGGTTATTGTTCTCGCACCGAACGGTCTTCCAGTTCTATACGGTCACACTCGAGCCGTTCCTCGTTCTCGCGGCCGTCTGGTTGTTCCTCAGGCTGTGGCGAACGGGATGGGAATCGCTCGTGACGGGTCTCATCGTTGCGGGAACCGTGATCGCCGCGTTCTTCCTGCCGGTGTGGATGGGGCTACCGATCCCCGTTTGGTTCGCCGCAGCGCACTACTGGTTCCCGTGGTGGATTTGATCGACTAGTTCTCGTCAGGAAGTTGCCACGCGAGAACCATCGACGGCAGCGCCGCCATCACCATGGCCACCGTGAACAGCACGTTCGGCCACGACAGGATGTCGTACAGCGCAACAACCAAGATGCTGAGAAGCACACCAGCGCTCAATCGGTAGGCGTGGAGATACACCGAGTTCCGAACCGCGATCTGGCGCTCGTCGAGCAATTCGTCTGGAGCATCGGCTAGCTGTCGGACACTCGTTCGAAGGGCGAAGTATCCGAGGAACAGCAGCGCCCCGAAAGCGATGAAGACGACTCCACTGAGCAGCCCGTTGATCTCCTCGCCGGCACCGAAATCGATCGCCGTGACCAAAAGTCCAATCGCCGCAGCAGAGAAACCGACTACCAGGGCGCGACGAGCCTTTCGCGTCCGCAATGCGTTCCAGCGGGTGTCGTTGAGAGCCTCGACGACTTCCTTTTCCGAAACTCCTTCAATCCAGTACATCTTGTTCGTGTTTTTCTCGGTCATGACAGCGTCCTTTCGGTCGTCGCGGGAAGTTCGAAGAGGTCTTCGAGTGGCGTGTGCAGGACCTCGGAAATTCGAAACGCCAGAACCAGGCTGGGGCTGTATTCACCGCGTTCGAGATACCCGACGGTTTGATAGTGAACGCCGACAGCATCGGCGAGTTCACGACGCGTCAGACCACGTTCGGTTCGAACGCGCTCAATGTGATTGACGAGTGGTTCTTCTGGGATTCTGCTCACACCATGAAGCATAAATGCTACATAGCATTAATGCAACATTTAGTCCCAGTTGCCCTCGAGCGGGTGTGCGCCGATGCGCTCGTCACGGTTGAAACCGCGGATCTCGTCCATGTCGTAGTCAGTGATCTCGAAGTCCCAGACGGACATGTTCTCGATGAGTCGCTCGCGCTGAGTCGTCTTGGGGAAAACGATGAGGCCCTCCTGGATGTGCCAGCGCAAGACGACCTGCTGCGGGGTCTTGCCGTAGCGCTCTGCAAGATTGGTCAGCCCCGGCAGTTCAGCGACCAGGTCGGCCTTGCCGTGGCCCAATGGCCCCCACGATTCGGTTGCGATGCCGCGCTCGGCGTGAATCGCACGTAGTTCGTTTTGCTGCAACAGCGGGTGCAGTTCGATTTGGTTCAGAACGGGGACGGTGTTGCTCGCGGCTGCGATTGCGTCAAGGTGTTCCGTCAAGAAGTTGCTGACACCGATCGACGTGGTCAGGCCGTCGGCCTTGAGGACCTCGAACTCGTTCCACGCGCCGACGAAGGTTCCGCGTGCCGGGGCGGGCCAGTGGACCAAATACAGGTCGACGTGGTCGAGTCCCAACTTCTCCAGCGAACGCCCGAGCGCCGCACGGGGGTCGGTCTGCTCGCTGTTCCAGCACTTCGTGGTGATGTACAGCTCGTCGCGGGCGATACCCGACGCGGCGATTGCGCGCCCAACGCCGACCTCGTTGCCGTACAGGCTCGCGGTGTCGATGTGGCGGTAGCCAAGTTCGAGCGCTTCGGAGACAACGCGCTCAGCGGAGTCATCGTCGAGGCGGTAAGTGCCGAGGCCGAGCTGGGGGATAGTGGTTCCGTCGTTGAGCGGAATGTCCTTAACAAACATCATGCCCCCCAGCGTAACTGAGGGGCATGACCGAAACCGTGAGGCGATTAGGCCTTGGAGGTTCCCGAGTTGACCTCGTACGAGGTGTTCGTCGACTCGAAGAAGTTGACGAGCTGCAACGTGTCGTTTGCGGCGGCCATCCACTTGGCGGGATTCGGAACGTTGTAGTGCGCGGCGAAACCGAGCTCTTCCAGACGGCGGTCTGCCATGTGCTTCGTGTACTGCGTGATGTAGTCCGCATTGAGGCCGAGGATTCCGTTGGGGATCATCGCCTTGTTGTATTCCTCTTCCATGACAACCGAGTCCAGGATCATCTGCTTGATTTCCCCTGCGAACTCTTCGGTCGCGATGTCGGGGTTCTCTTCGAGGACCGTGAGGATGAGGTTGATTCCGAACTTGAGGTGCAGCGACTCGTCGCGAACGATCCAGTCAACGAGCGAACCGAAGTTACGGAGCAAGTTGCGCTGACGGAACGACAGGGCGACCATGAATCCGGTGTAGAACCAGATACCTTCCATAATGACCGAGTACGCGACGAGATTACGGACGAAGTCCTGCTTGCCCTCGGTCGTGGTGATGTCGATTGAGTGTTCAGCCATGCGCTTGATGAACTTGACTTCGAACTCTTCCTTCGCGGCGATTGCCGGGTGGTCAACGTGCTGCGAGTAGATCTTTTCGCGGTCGACGGGGAAGGTCTCGAGGATGTACTCGAAGCTCATGCAGTGGTTGGCTTCTTCCCACATCTGCTTGGCGAGGTAGAGGTGCGCCTCGGCAGCGTTGAGGTAGGGGTAGACGCCGAAGGCGAGAGCCTTGTTGACGATCAGTTCCGAAGGGTTGAAGAACGACATGAGGAACGTGATGGCCTGCTGTTCCTCGTCCGTCATCTTCTTGAAGTCGGCGATGTCTTCACCGAGCTGGATTTCGTTGGGGAACCAGGTGTTGGCAACTGCCTGGTTGTAAAGGTCCATTGCCCACTGGTAGCGAACCGGCTTGAGAAGAAGGCCGTCCTGGATTCCTGTTCCGAGAATTCCCATGATATTTCTCCTAAATGTTGTGGTGAGTTGGTAAAACTACGATGTTGCGGTTACTGGCAGGAGTCGCACTGAAGCAGATCCATCGGATCCACCGGCACGACGTAGTCGTTGATGCTGTCGATTTCGTTCATGGCGCTTCTCCTTACCCTCCGCCGAAGCCGAAGCCCTTGCGGGGCGCTGCGGCTGCTGTTTCGGCTGCGGGAGCGGACGGACCGGCACCGAAGCCCTTCTTGTTTCCGCCGACGATTTCTTCAGCCTTGTTGACCTTGACGGTCGACTGCTCTGCGGTGTGGCGGGGCTTCATGTGCAAGTAGTACGTCGTCTTCACGCCGCGCTCCCATGCGCCCATGTAGATGTCGACCATCTCGTCGATGTCGCGCGTCTCGAGGTACATGTTGCGGCTGATGGCCTGGTCGATCCACTTCTGGGCACGACCTGCAACTTCGAGGAATGCGAATGGCGAGAGCTGGAACGAGGTCTTGAAGACCTCCTTCAGGTCGTCCGGGATCGACGGCAGCGACTGGATGTCACCCTGCGAACGGAGGATGTCTTCGCGAGTCGACTCCCACAGTCCACGTTCCTTGAGGGCGTCAACCAGGTTGCGGTTGACCTCGAGGAACTTTCCGCTCGACGTCGAACGCGAGAAGATCTGCGAGAACTGGGGGTCGAGGCCGGGGGTGGTTCCGGCGACGAGACCAATCGACGCGGTCGGCGCGATCGCCATGAGCGTCGCGTTGCGGATTCCGCCCTTGACCTTGACGCGAAGTGCGTCCCAGTCGAGGCGCGTCTTGCGCGAGATGTCGATCGAAACGCCGCGGTCCTTCTCGGTCAGGTCGATCGAGTCGAACGGAACGAGTCCCTGCGACCAGCGCGAACCCTCGAAGTGGTCGTACGCGCCACGCTCGCGGGCGAGGTTAGCCGACTCGTCGATCGCTGCGTACGAGATGTGCTCGGTAATCGCGTCGATGAGCTCGTACGCCTCTTCCGATTCGTACGAAATGCCGAGTCGTTCGCAGATGTCGGTGAAGCCCATCAGGCCGAGGCCGACTGCGCGGTTCTCCTGGTTGGCCTTGTCGGCTTCGTTCACCGACGAGCGAGTGATGTCGATGAGGTTGTCGAGCTGGCGAACGGCAACGCGCGCGCTCTCGTCGATCTTGTCGTAGTCGATCTTGCCGTCAACGAGGTGAGTCGACAGGTTGATCGATGCGAGGTTGCAGACCGAGACGTTTTCGGCGTCCTGCGGGAGGCAGATCTCGGTGCAGAGGTTCGACGAGTGAATCGTTCCGGTGTTGTTGTTGAGGGCACGAAGGTTGATCGTGTCCTTCCACGTCAGCCACGGGTGCGACGTCGACTGCAGCGAGATGAGGATCTGCTTGAACTGCTCGCGAGCGGAGATCTTCTTGAAGAGGTTGATCTCGCCCTTCTCGGCCATTGCAACGTACTCGGCGTAACGCTTCGAGAACTCGGCGCCGTAGAGCTCGTTGAGGTCCATGACCTCGAGCGGGTCGAACAGGTACCAGTCGTCGTCGTTCTGAACGCGCTTCATGAACTCGTCCGAAATCCACACCGCGGTGTTCGCGGTACGGGTGCGGCGGTAGGGGTCACCGGAGTTCTGGCGAAGGTCGAGGAACTCGGGGAAGTCGAGGTGCCAGTTCTCCATGTAGAAGCAGAGGGCGCCGAACTTCTTTCCACCGCGCGAGATGGCGCGAAGGACCGAGTCGATGGTGTGCATGAACGGGATCGGGCCGGTCGAGACTGTGTTGTTCGAGCGGATGGGCGAGCCCTGGGCGCGAAGCTTGGTCACCGAGAGGCCGATGCCACCGGTTCCCTTGGTCAACCACATGACGTCGCGCGTGGTCTTCGCGATGTGCTCGATGTCGTCCTGCATTTCGAGAACGAAGCAGTTCGCGAGCTGCGGGTACGACGTGCCCGCATTGACGAGGGTCGAACCGGCAGCCAAGTATTCGAGGCTGGCCATCTTGCGGTAGAAGCGAAGTGCGACCTCGTTGGGGTTCTTTTCGTTGAGCGAGAGGCCCATCGCGATACGCATCCAGAAGTACTGGGGAACTTCGAGCGAGTCGCCGTTGCGTCCCTTGATGCCGTAACGGTTGTTGAGCGTGACGACACCGATGTACTTGAGGAGACCGTCGTACTCGGGGATCAGTTCTTTTCCGAGTGCGTCGAGGTCGAACATCTCGGTGAGCCGCGAGTCGAGGAGGCCTTCTGCGACGCCGCGCGTGACGTTCTCGGCGAAGTGCTTTGCGTGCAGTTCCTTGAGCTCGTCAGCGCCGTTGTAGTCGCCGAGGACGTTCTTGTAGATGGTCTTGAGGAGGAGGCGTGCTGCGATGGTGTCGAACCCGGGGTCATCTTTGACGTTCTGGAGTGCGACCTGAATCACTGCTTCATCGAGCTGCTGTGAGGTAATTCCATCGAACAGCGTGAGCTCGAGTTCCGTGCCAATCTGCGTCACCCATGCGAGCTTGTCGGGGAAGCCTTCGGCGGCTTCCTCGATAGCGAGGTTGATCTTGTTGGCGTCGTAGGGCTCGCGGGTCCCATCGCGCTTGACGACCGTGATGTTCATTACTGGTCTCTCTTCTGTCAGAGGGTCCGAAACCGGCGGATTTCGGTGAATTTGTGGCTTTTTCGGCCCAAAAGTGGCTGGATGAAAAACACTATATGTTCCGTTATCGTTTGGGCAACAACCCCATATCTTGTGGCGTGTCGTGCACAACTGTGGACAACTTATTCACGTTTTCCACAGGCAGTTTTTGCCGTGATTTCGCCACTTTCCCGCCAACCAGCAGACATCCCGAGTAAAACACCCACCACCGACATAGGCTGGACGGGTGAAGAGATACGCAGAACTGCTCCGAGTCCCCGGGCTCGCGGCCGTTGTCGCGTCACAACTTATTGCGCGATTCCCCGGCGGCATGCTGGCGCTCGGTCTTCTCATTCACGTTCAACAGCAAACAGGTCGTTACGCGATCGCCGGACTGGTCATCGCTGCGATGGCGATCGGTCAAGCGATTGCAAGCCCAATCTCGAGCCGATGGATGAGCCGATTCGGCATCGCCCCCGTGTTGTGGACGATGCTCGTCATCTCGGTCACGTGCATGGTGGCACTCGCGTTCATCCCCGTCACCCCCGCCGTCCACATTTCCCTCGGTTTCGTTGTCGGGTTCTCGCTTCCCACCATCCAGCCCGCCGCACGTGCGGTGTACCCGTCGATGGTGGCGCGCAACCAGATTCAAAGCCTTCAGTCGCTGGACGCCAGCATCCAAGAACTCATCTGGATTCTTGGGCCCGTCATCACCGTCGCCGCAGCGACCCAATTGGGAAGCGCGATGGGCGTCCTCGCACCCGCCGTCATTGGCGCGTTGGGTGGCGTGTGGTTCCTCACCCGCCCAGCGGTGAAGGCCGCTCGACTTGCACCATCAACGGGAAAGATGGGCGCAGTCCTCAAAAAGCCGCCGGTACTCATCGTCGTGTTCAGCGGGTTGCTCGTGGTCGGATCGTTCTCGGCCATCGAAGCAGCTACCGTCGCGGCGTTCGGAAGTGAAAAGGACTCCCCCGCCGGGATCATCCTCGGATTGTGGGCGGCCGCGTCGCTCGTCGGAGGATTGGCGATGGGCCACACCCCCATGGGCCCTTGGTCGCTGACTCGTCGACTCGTCTTCGTCGCGTTCGGTTCCGTCCTTGCGATGTTCACGCTTGACCCGATTCTGCTGACCCTGGCCCTGCTCGTCGCCGGAATCGGCGTTGCCCCCGCAATGACCGTGCAATACGCGGTCGCCACCGAATCGGTCGATGCGGGCGACTTGCCCGAGAGCCTTGGCTGGCTGGGCACGGGTTGGGTCGTCGGAGGAGCCATCGCGAGCGCCCTCGCCGGATTCGCGATCGACTACGCGGGAAGCGCGGGTGGGTTCGCACTCGCGGCCGTCTTCGCTGCACTCGCGGCGGTAGTCCCCGCGTTGTGGGTGCGGAAGATGCCCGACCTGCGTCACCTCGCCGACCACTAGTTCTAGGCTGACCGCATGAGCGTCGTCGAACTTCCGAGCATCACTTGGGGCGACCCAGCGTCTGGACACCGGGCACTGTTGGTGCACGGGCTGGGCAGCGACGCGGCAACGATGTGGGAGATTGGCGAGCACCTTGCCCGAGAGGGCTGGTTCGCTGTCGCCGTCGACCAGCGCGGGCATGGAACCGCACCGCGGACGGACGGTTACCGCATCGAGGATTACGCGCGCGATTTGCTGAGGGTCCCCCGTGACCGAGCGTGGGACCTGGTCGTCGGGCATTCCATCGGCGGAGCAAGCGTCGTTCGCGCCAGCGCAATCGAACCGGCGTGGACAACACGCCTTGCCCTGATTGACCCCGCGCTGGCAACCACGGAAACCGACCGCTCCGAGATTCGCACGCGACAACTGCGTAACAATCACGAGCAGACCGTCGAGGAAGTCGCCCGCGACAACCCGCGCTGGAACCCGCGAACGGTGAACGCTGCGGTGAACGCCCAACGCACGGCTTCCGAGTTCGCGCTCGTTCATTCCTGCGACGACAACCCCGACTGGGACGTTCTCACCGAGGCGGCAGCCATCGACGTTCCGACTCTCGTGTTCCAGGGGGACCCCGCAGTCCTCGCGCGATACACGAACGAACAGGCCGACGCGTTGGAAGCCGCGAACCCGCTCATCACCCGAGCACAGTGCGCGGGCACTGGACACAACCCGCACCGCGACGAAACGGAATGGTTCTGCAGGGTACTGTCCGAATGGCTTGACCGCTAAACGAGCCCTGCAATAACTTTGGCCATCAGCGGCCTGATGACGTGGTCGACCTTGTCGACGGGGTGGGACGAGACGTTGTTGATGCGTGCGGCGGCGTCGGTCCCGACTTTGGAGAGGAAGGGATCAAGAGTTCCGTAGACAAGATGCACGGGTGACGAAACCAATGTCAGGTCAGTCAGAGTTGTCTGCCCCTGAATCACGTTCGTCATCGACCGCTTCGTCGCTTCCCAGCCGTGTTCGGTGACCTGGATGACATTCTTGATCGGTGAAATCGCGTTGAGCGCGTTCGCGGTCATTCCCGTGAAGTTCGGGTTGGCCTTGAGGTAGTCATACAGCGTTTGATAGAAACCGAGTTGTGCGCGGTCGATCGGATTCACGACGGTCTTCATCGGCGGGTAGATGGGCGCGCCCGCCATGATGAGCCGGCGAACCCACCGTCCATAAATGCTCGCGAATCGGGCACCAATCAGTCCGCCCATCGAATGCCCGACCAGCGTGAACGGTCTCCACACTCGCAGGCGGATGAGTGTGCGGCGAATCGCCTCGACGTGGTCATCCACCGTGTACTCGAGTTCCTCTGGTGCCGGCGAGTTCCCGCATCCCAGCAGGTTCAATGCGATCACCCGGTGGGTTGGAGTCAGCAGGGGCACAAGCTTTTCGAACGTGACGGAGGTCGATGCGATTCCGTGAATGAGAACGACGACAGGGCCTCGACCTTCGTCGATGGCCACTTCGAGAATCGGAATGCGCCGCGCCACGATTGTCCTTAGTCAGCGAGCCACGACAGGACGTCGTTGGTGTGCTGGCCGAGCGTCGGCGGAGCAAGGTGACGAGTCGGAGTGACCTCGCCCGTCGAATCGAACCAGCGCAATGCCGGCCCAGGAATCTCGATGTTCCCGAGAGTCGCGTGGTCGACGTCGACAACAAGGCCCTGCGAGCGGGTTTGCTCCCAGTCGTACACCTCGGCCATCGTGCGAATCTTGCCAGCGGGGACGCCCACCTTCTCGAGTTCCGCAAGAACATCGGCGGACGTCCGCGTCGACATCGCGGAATTCAGCAACTCAACGACCTCGGCGTGACGTGTCACGCGGAAGCTGTTCGTCGAAAACTTTTCGGCCTGTTCAATTCCGAGCACGGCACACAGGGCCGCCCACTGGCCCTCGGTGCCGACGGCGATTTGGATCGGTCCGTCCGAGGCGTGAAACAACCCGTAGGGCGCCAGCGAGGGGTGGTGGTTCCCACGTGGCTGCGCGGTGACGTGACCAACGGTCTGTGCCGTGCCTTGATACACGTGTGCGCCAACCGTCGCAGCCAACAGCGACGTTCGAACCGTGGTGCCGACACCGGACTTTTCGCGGTCGTACAGCGCGGCGACGATTCCGAACGCCCCATACAAACCGGCGAGGACGTCCGAGATTGGAACACCGACGCGTTGCGGGTCGCCCGGCCCTGAACCCGTCACCGACATCAACCCGGCTTCGCCCTGGGCAATTTGGTCATATCCGGCACGCGCGGCCTCAGGGCCGTCATGCCCGAAGCCAGTGATGGACAGAATCACGATGCGAGGATTCAGCGTACGGACCCGTTCCTCGGAAAAACCGAGACGAGCGAGCGTTCCGACCTTGAAGTTTTCGATGAGGACGTCTGCTCGTTCGATGAGTGCGTCGAGCGCCTCGCGGCCGTCATCGGATTTGAGATCGAGAACGACCGATTCCTTGTTGCGGTTGACGGACAAGAAATAGGTGGATTCTCCGTCGACGAACGGAGGCCCCCAGTGACGAGAATCGTCGCCCCCTGGCGATTCGACCTTGATGACGCGGGCGCCCAGGTCGCCCAGCATCATTCCGGCGTGCGGCCCAGCAACTGCTCGAGACAAATCGACAACAAGGATTCCGTCGAGCGCGCCCATTACTGTTCCTTGCGATTCTCACGCCAGGTGCGGAAACCCGCGATGACGGACATCAGGATGACGACTCCGGCAATGACATAAGCAGCGGACTTGACCCCGGGGATGAAATAGGCGCCCCATCCGGCGAAGGTCAACCCAATTCCCCACAGAAGTGCTCCGGTGAAGTTCGAGGTGAGGAAGCGGTAGTAATTCATTCGACCGATGCCCGCGACCCACGGAACGAACACGCGAGCCCACGGAACGAATCGGGCGACGACGACGGACCACCAGCCGTATCGGTTGTACATCGTTTCGACGCCGGCGATGATCTTCTTCATCCGAGGACCGGTTCGAGCATCCAGATACGGTCGGCCCAGGTTTCGACCCATGACAAATCCGACATGGTCTCCGAGGAACGCGGCGATTCCGGTGCCGATAGCGAGGACGACGATGTCAATCCCGGCGAGGTGTGCAGCGAGAAGTCCCGACGCGAAAAGAAGTGTGTCACCCGTGATAAAGGGGATGAAGGCTCCGACGAACAAGCCGGTTCCGGCGAAAACGAGTCCCCACACGACGAGGTAGAAGCCGACGATTCCCGCGGTCGCGACGGTGTCGTTGAACCAGGGAAGCAGGTCTTCCGCAGCAGCGACAATCATGTATCCACCGTACCTGTGTCGACTAGTTGTCGCCGAACAGGTCGCGGGTGTAGACCTTGTCCTGGACGGCGGCGAGTTCGGATGAGTTGCGGTTCGCGACGATCAGGTCGGACGACGCGATAAAGGCGGCGAGGTCGTTGACGATGTCAATGCCCTCGAACGACGGTTGATCGAGGTTCGGCTCGAACACGATCACCGCGACCCCGTTGCGACGAAGGCGTTCGATGACTCCCAGCACGCTCGATTCACGGAAGTTGTCACTGCCCGACTTCATGACCAGTCGGTAGACGCCGACGGTTCGAGGGTGACGCCCGATGATGTCGTTTGCGATGAAGTCCTTGCGCTGTTCGTTCGCCTCGACGACGGCTCGAATCGTGGTCTGCGGAACATCGCGGTAATTCGCGAGAAGTTGTTTGGTGTCCTTGGGCAAGCAGTACCCGCCGTAGCCGAATGACGGGTTGTTGTAGCCGGGGCCGATTCGGGGGTCGAGACTGACTCCTTCGATGACTGCACGAGCATCGAGGTTGTGCCCCATCGCGAACGAGTCAATTTCGTTGAAGTACGCGACGCGAAGTGCGAGGTAGGTGTTCGAAAACAACTTGATCGCTTCTGCCTCGGTCGAGTCCGTGAGCAGAACCGGCGGGCGCTCTCCCTCGGCACATTCGGCGAGCAGTTCGGCAAACTGCTGGGCGCGCTCGCCCCTGTCTCCGACGATGATGCGTGACGGGTGCAGGTTGTCGTGCAACGCACTTCCTTCACGCAGGAACTCTGGCGAGAAGACGAGATTGGACAGGCCGAACTTTTGGCGGATGCGGGCCGTGAACCCAACGGGAACCGTCGACTTGATGACAATCAAAGCGCCGGGGTTCGCAACGTTGACGAGTTCGATCGTCTCTTCGACCGACGACGTATCGAACGAATCGGTCGTCGAGTCGTAATTGGTCGGGGTGGCGACGATGACAATGTCCGATTCGCGGAACGCGGGGACAGCGTCGGTGGTCGCCGTCAGTTGCAAGTCCTTCTCCGCGAAAAACGCGGAGATGTCGGGGTCTTCGATGGGCGATTCACGGCGGTTGACCGCGTCGACTCGCGACGAATCCACATCGATTGCGATCACCGGGTTGCGTTGTGCGAGAAGAACGGCGAGGGACAAACCCACATAACCGATGCCGACCACGGCGATTCGCGACGAACTCACTGTTGAAGTCTACCGAGGCGTCGCTAGCGGGAATCGGCGCGGGCGGATAGTGTGACCTGTGGTCTACACAAAGGAGAGTGACCCGTGACTGTTTCGGTCCTTCCTGGGGAAGCAACACTTCGCGCAACAGCGGAAAAGCTGGATGCCTCAGATTCCCTCGCACACTTCAAAGAACGTTTCGTCGTCACCGACCCCGACGTGTGTTACCTCGACGGCAATTCACTTGGCCGTCTGCCCAAGTCGACGGTCACCGCAATCGACGAGTTCCTCGTCGACGAATGGGGTCCGGAAGTCGTCGACGGCTGGTCGCACTGGGTCGACGAAGCGGGACGTGTTGGTGACATCCTCGCCGCGGCATCGCTCGGTACGGGACCCGGCCAGACACTCGTGTGCGACACGACCTCGGTCAATTTGTATCAGTTGCTCGGCGCAGCGCTGACCGCCAATTCAGACCGCAAGACGATCGTCGTCGATGCGTCCAACTTCCCCACCGATCGTTACATCGTCCAGGGGCTCGCCGCTGAACGTGGACTCACGGTTGTCACTCTCAACAACGATGGAACCGGCGGACCCGGAGCGGTTGAGGTCGGAAGCCACAACGAGCGGATGACACCCGAGGACCTCGACCCGTATCTCACCGAGGACGTTGCGGTTCTGACGCTGCAGGCAATTCACTACCGCTCGGGATCGCGCCCCGACATCAAGGGCATCACCGACCTCGCCCGTTCACGTGGCATCTACGTCGTCTGGGATTGCGCTCACGCCGTCGGGTCGATCGATCTCGACTTCGACGCAAACGGCGTCGACCTTGCTGTCGGTTGCACGTACAAGTACGGAAACAGTGGCCCCGGCGCACCCGCCTGGCTGTTCGTTCGAAAGGAACTGCAGTCGGTGCTTCGTCCCCCGATCCAGGGGTGGTTCGCGCAAGAGGACCAGTTCGCGATGGGGCCGGTATTCGAACCGACCGACACGATTCGCCGATTCCAGATTGCGTCGCCGTCCATCATGGGTCTTCGTGCCGTCAAGAACGCGTTCGAGATGATCGCCGAGGCAGGCATCGGTGCCATAGAACAGAAGGCCGCGGTTGGAACCGAACTCATGATTCGCCTGTTCGACGAGTGGCTCGAGCCTCTCGGATTCCGCTTGGGAACTCCTCGTGCGGCTGACCAGCGCGGTGGACACATCACGATTCATCACAAGGACGCACGTCAGATCGCCCTCGCCATGCGCAAAATCTCGAAGGTCGTTCCCGACTTCCGCATGCCCGACGGCATCCGCATCGCGATGGCTCCGTTGCCCACCTCGTACGTCGAGGTGTGGGACGGCTTTGAGCGACTGCGTGACCTCGTCGCCAGTGGTGCGTACAAGGACGTTCATGACGAAGGGAACCGCGTCACATGAGCGACAAAGCGTTGACGTACACGCAGTATCTGAAGATTGACGAACTGCTGTCACTGAACGAACCGCAGTCAGACGAGCACGACGAACCGCTCTTCATTGCCATTCACCAGGTTTACGAACTGTGGTTCAAGCAAATTCTGTGGGAGTTTGGCAAGGCACAGCGGACGTTGGAGTCGGGCGACACGTTCTCGTCACTGGCGACCCTTGGCCGCATTCGCACCATTCTCAAGGTGTGCGTCAGCCAGCTCGACATCCTCGAGACGATGACACCGTTGCAATACAACACCTTCCGTGATCGACTCACGTCGGGCAGCGGATTCCAGTCGGCACAGTTCCGCGAACTGGAAGCGGTGCTTGGCCGTCGCGACCACGCCGGTGCAGCCGCTGGATCGGGCACGGGGATGGGCATGAGCGAGCACCTTGTCGCTGGCTCGCCAGCTCGCGCACGCGTCGAAGCAGCGATGGCGCGGCCCAGCGTGTGGGACTCGACCTTGCGTTACCTCGTGACGCGCGAGCACGACATCCCCCAGGACGTCCGCGACCGCGATGTCACCACGCCTTACGGCGGAGACGAACGCGTTCAGGCCGTGCTGTTGAGTGTCCACCGCAACGACCCAGAAGCTGGCCTGATCTGCGAAGCACTCGTGGATATCGACGAAGGACTCCAGGAGTGGCGTTACCGTCACGTCAAGATGGTCGAACGCACCATCGGCAACAAGTCAGGCACCGGTGGATCGAGCGGCGTCGGATATCTGGCATCGACTTTGTTCCACGCCGTCTTCCCCGACCTGTGGGCAATCCGCACACAGTTCTAGTTGCGTTGTGGAGCGTGGCGTGACAGTCCCGTGGACTGTCACGGGATAGGCGCAGTAACGCAGAACCTATTCGTGTGAAGTGGTGGAGCTAAGGGGCGCGGAAGTCCAGTGGACTTCCGCGGAAAAGGTATCGGGCAACAACCCTCATGTGTGGAGCTAAGGGGATTCGAACCCCTGGCCTTCTCATTGCGAACGAGACGCGCTACCAACTGCGCCATAGCCCCAGGTTGTCCAGAATAACAGCCGCGGGTGCGGCGTGAAAACGGCTACTGAGCGCGACGAGCGCGAAGCGCCGCGTTGATATCGACCGCGGGAACTTCCTCGGTGGGCAATCCCAGTTCGGCGAATCGTGGGTCAATCGTCGGCTCTGCCTGTGCAGCGACGCGGGCCGCCTGCTCGCGAATTCGTGCAACGCGTTCGGCTTCTTCGACCTTGCGTTCCGTTTCTGGGGTAACGATCAGGCCAGCACCCTCGGGAATCGACGTGCGTACTTTGGGGGTGCGAATCGGTGTCCAGGATTCGTCCACCTCGGGGAGCCCCGAATTTCGGCGAGCGCCTTGCGCCACCGGAGCCTCGGCGCGTGTGCCGTTGAGTACGACAAGGCCAACCGCCGAGAGTCCGAGCACACCGAGGGAAACCAAGGTAGGAGTCCACTGTCCCGTGTACCCGAAGACGCCCGTTGCGATGAGGGAGACAAGTGCGAGGCCGGACAGACCCAATTTGATTGAGCGATGGCGAGACGCGGCGTGCGGATTGTCGGCGTGCGCTTCGGCTCGGACCTGTGCTCGCAACGCACGTTCGCGTTCACGTTCGATGCGGTCACGTTCGCGCTGGCGAATGAGCGCCTCGCGATTAGACAGCTCGGTCACGATCTCGTCCGGGGTTTCCGTTGTCTGGGCGAAAGCCCGAAGCGCCTGGTTGATACGGATGGCGTTCTTTTGCGTTGCCTCAAATTCGCGATTGCGACGAAGCGCCGGGGCCAAATAGACCAGCCACAGAACGCCCGCGATGATGAGCGTCAGAGTTGTTCCCATTCCGCTTCCCATGTTCTCTAAGGTAAATCGGCGAGAGCAAGAACAGCGGAAGCGGGCGGTCGCGTGTCGCTATCGGATAGGAGTTTGTGCTGCGACCCGGTCGGCTTCAGGGATTTCCGCGAGGCTGGGATTCGCCGTTCCCCTGACGAGCCGTGCAAGGAGCCCGCCGAGAACTTCGTCAATTGTGACGGCGAAGCAAAAGTGGTCCCGCCAGTCTCCGTCGATGTGAATGTATCGGCGGCGAAGTCCCTCGTATCTCATTCCCAGTTTGCGGACTACTCGAAGTGACGCTTCATTTTCTGGCCGAATGCAGACTTCGACGCGGTGAATGCCCAAGTTCGTGAATGCCCAGTCGGTGACGAGAGCAACCGCGAGCGGCGTGATCCCTTTGCCGGCGGCCGACTGAGCGACCCAATACCCGACGGCACCGGACGCGAGTGACCCGAACGACAATCCGCTGAGCGTTACCTGGCCAACAACACGGCCCCGGTACTCGATGACGAACGGCGCGACCTGGTCCTTGCGGGCAAGGCGAAGGACGCCACGAATCATGTCGCCGGCGGGCGGCAAGCCCTCGTAGCCGGGGACCGTCGCCTCCCACTTCTGAAGCCACGCGCGGTTGTCTTTGAGAAGGCGACTCAGTGTCCGGGCATCCCGCGGGCGAACCGAGCGGACGGTGACGTCACCGTGAGTCAGCGTCGGGACGAAAATCACTTGCGGCGGTGTGACTCGACGTCGAGCCACTGCTCGAGAAGGGGTCCGAGGTCATCGCGCTGAAGCGCGAGACGGACAATCGCCTTGATGTAGTCAAGCTTGTCTCCGGTGTCGTATCGACGACCGCGGAAGATGTAACCGTAGACGCCACCGGCGATGTTGTTGGTCGCCATGTGGCGAAGCGCATCGGTGAGCTGAATTTCGTTGCCCTTGCCCGGAAGGGTCTGTTCAAGAACCCCGTAAACCTCGGGCTTGAGGACGTAGCGGCCGATCACCGCGAGGTTCGACGGGGCATCTTCTGGTGCGGGCTTTTCAACGAGGTCGACAATGCGAACGATGTCACCTTCGCCGATCGATTCGACGGTGGCAATCCCGTAGTGGTCGGTCAGGTCTTTCGGGATTTCCATCAATGCGATGACGGACGTGCCGTGCTTTTCGTGCGCGGCGATCATCGGTCCGAGCACGTTGTCGCGCTCGTCGATAAGGTCGTCACCGAGGAGCACGGCGAAAGGATTGTCGCCAACGTGCATTTGCGAACGCAGAACCGCGTGACCGAGGCCGCGCGGGGCACCCTGTCGGACGTAGTGCATGTCCGCGAGGTCAGCTGACTGGGTGACGGTAAGAAGACGGGTCTGGTCGCCCTTTTCTTCGAGAACCGACTCGAGTTCGGGGACGTTGTCGAAGTGGTTTTCGAGAGCGTTCTTGTTGCGACCCGTGACCATGAGGACGTCGGTCAGGCCGTTGCGAACCGCCTCTTCGACCACGTACTGGATTGCTGGCTTGTCGACAACGGGCAACATCTCTTTCGGCATCGCCTTTGTCGCCGGGAGGAATCGAGTTCCCAATCCGGCTGCGGGGATGACCGCTTTCGTCAGTCGTGACGTCATGACTCAAGGCTATCGTGTGGGCCCGTCAATAGGATGGGCTCATGTCAGTCGGCGACGTCAAATCGGAACTGCGCCAGTTCGTGAGGCTCACGCGCGCAGCGCGAAGCGCCACTGAACGTGAGGATGCCGCCGCAGGGTTCGGAGTTGCCCTGACCACGCTTATCGCCGAGGAAGAGTGGCGTCGCGTCGCGGCCTTCATCCCCACCACGAGCGAACCACCGATTATTGACGTGTTGGAAACGCTCGTCGACAAGGGAATCGAGGTGTGCGTCCCGATCTCGACACCCGACGGACTTCTCGACTGGATTCGCCTCGAACGAGGTTTCGTTGACGACATGACGAAGGATTCGATGGGAATGCCCATACCGACATCCGGCGAACGCGTGCACGCGACCGATGTGGATGTCGTTCTCGTTCCCGCCGCTGCGGTCGACCGAAACGGCCACCGCCTGGGGTGGGGCAAGGGCTATTACGACCGATTCCTCAAGGGCCTCGACCCCTCGACGTTCGTTGTCGGGGTCGTGTTCGAATCCGATGTCGTGCTCGAGGTTCCGGTGGAAAGCCACGACGTTGGCGTGGACATCTTCATCACCGAACGGGACGTGTACACCGTTCAGTAGTGCGGCGGCTTATCCAGTTTGAGTCGATCGTCGTTTTCGGTCGGCGCGTGGCGCTCAGGTTCCGGCGACGGCTTCGGGTCGGTGCCTTCCGGGGCCGGGCGCTGAACGCGACGCTTACGCGGAGGCTTGTCCGCCACGGATTTCCTTGATGAGTCTGTCCGCCACGATGTCGGGGCTGAGGAACAACTGGAGTTCGTGGACGCGGGAGTACTTCCACCCGCATCGAGCGAGCATGGCTGGCCGAATTCGCAGACCTTCGCGAAGGCTCATGTCCATGAGGTTGTCATCAATGTCGATGGCGATGCAGTCGTCGCCGATTCGGGCGGCCAGCGGGATGCCGGGAACATCAGCGATGAGGAGCGCGCCGCGTTGTTCAAGTCGACGGCCGAGATCATCCAGCAGGGGGTGGTTGGTGCTCGTCGGCGGCACAAAGGCGAGCGTGTCGTCGATGAACTCACCGAGAGCCCGTGCCCCATCTGACATGCGCTCTTCGCGCAGTTCGGCTGTCGTCAGAGACGAGATGACCGTGAGGTGGTGGTTGGCGCGGGTTACGGCAACCGCGACGAGTCGCAAGCCGTCGGACGTCGAGAGTGAACCGAGATCGCTGAGCACGCGCCCGTGCGGGCTGCGCCCGAACCCGACGGAGAAAATTACGCGGTCGCGGGTCACCGCCGACGACTGCTGAAGGGTAATCACGACGAACGGCTCGTCATCGTGTCTGGCGAAGAAGTCCTGAAGAGTGCGGTTCGCGGGCAGGACGCTCTGAATCGCATCCTGCACACGGTCGACGGTGACAGTCGACGCACTGACAACCATCAGGGACTCTTCGGGGTGCAGGGTGGCGTGCTCGATCACGTTTGCGACGATTGCGTCGACCTCGACTTGCGCACCTTCGATTCGGCCGGTGCGCTCGTCAAGCGGCGCCGAACCGTCGATGCCGATGAATGTGAGTCCCGACTGGCCGAGGCTGGCCTCCGCGAGAGGCCACGACGACAGGCCGTTCGAGTACAGGTGCGCCGAAATCTGTGAAGCGAGCGCGGTACCGAGGGGCCGGTACGACTTGGTCAGGGTGTGGGTCGGAACGTGCTGAGCAAGCTTCGCGAGCACCGATGGCGCGGTCGACGCGACGGGGATGGAATCGCTCGGTGTGATGGTGAACGGCGTCGGCTGGTCGGTGATCGGGTCGCCAAAGGCCACGATCTGTCCGCCGCGCGCAATCGCCGGGGCCGCTTCCGCCTCGGATATCGCCGCTGCGTCAATCAACACGACGACATCGAACTTGTGTTTTGGTGCCAACTGCGAGACCGCGTAAGGCGACACCACCCACACCGGAGCGAGAATGTCGAGAAGCGCCGGGGCGACGTCACGCAGGTGCGACGGAGTCGCGTGACCCGTCTTCAACGCGGTCTTCAACGCTTGCGCCTGGTCGGGGAGATCACGAAGCGCAATCCGCCACGACTCGGCGAGAATGTGCGCAATCTTCTGGCTGTTACCCGTGATGTGGGCTTGGTCTACGAGTCGATAATCGTGCTCGAGACGGTCAAGGACATTGGTGTCAGCACCCAGCAACTGTCGACGATCCGTGATGATGGCCTCGAGCACCCCACGCCACCAGGCGAGAGTCAGTTCCGATTCGATGATTTCGCGCGTGACGATGCGGCCGGTGAACGTCTCGAGCAACGGAGCGAGTCCCTTGGCGCGGATTTCTTCGCCACGCTCGCTGCGCTCGTGAATCGTTTCGATGCTGGCGGCGTCGTTTGCCAAGGAACGAACAAACTCGGAGAGTTCGCCTCGTGGCATCTGATCGAGTCGGCGATCGAAGGCGGTGGACAGGGTCTCGAGATCGTTGCGCGCGTCCGCGACGGCTTGGCTCAGAATCACGAGTCCGGCCGGAACCGAGGGTCGGTATGCCGCGTTGACCATCTCGTTCCACAGCGTGCGCTGGGCGGCAGCACGCGACAGGGCATCATGCATGTCGGAAATGTGCGCGCCTGGACGGACAAATTCCTTGGCCAACTTCTTGAGACGTCGGCGAGTGACAGCCGGGGTTCGGTCTTCGCGGTTCTTCGGGCCGAACGCATCGACGAAGTCTCCGATCGAGCGATCAAACAGTTCCGGAGTGAACTTGTCGAGAGTATCTGCGATGCCCTGCAACAACTCAAGTCGAATGCGAACGTCGTCGGCCGAGGTCCCCACGCCCAGAGGAGTCGGGGCGAGAACCTCGTTGGCGAGTGTGTCGAGTGTAGCCAAGGCAACGGTGTCGAGTCGAACCGCCGCTTGGAACGCGAGCGAGGCTTGGTCCGTTGCGGTGAATCGTGCCGTCAACCAGGGCGAGTTGCCGGATTCGGCCTCGAATTGACCGAGTTCCGCGATCGCGAGAAGCGCGTCGACTGTGTCGTCCATCGAATTGGTCAGTGAGATGACCGTTTCGGTGTCGAGCGTGACTTCGTTCGTTGCGTCGGCGTCGTTCGCAAGTCGTGCGAGTTCGCGAACAGCATCGAGAACGCTCACTCCGAAACGGGCGTCCGGTTGAGCGAGCGCCGTTCGATACTCGCGCAGAATGGTGCGCATCCGAACGAGCGCGGCGTCCACCTCGGAGGTGTTGGGGACGGGGGTCTTCTCGATTCGGGAGATGCTTCGAATCAGGTCGAGCGACAGTGAAGACGGCGCAACACCAAGCCCGTCCAGACCGAGCCCACGCAGTCGGCGACGGACCGAGTCCAACCGAGCACGCCTGGGCCCGACAACCAGCACGCTCTTGCCCGCGCGGATCAGCTCGCCGATCGCGTTGACAATCGTCTGTGTCGCACCCGCACCCGACGGTGTCCCGACAACAATCGAGTTGCCGGCAACCACGTGCGCGATGATTCGCTCTTGTTCGGTATCCGCATCCAGCATCAACGCGTCGGTTTCGAGGCTGCGCGTGTCCGAATCGCCCGGGTCCACGGCCGCGTGTGACTCGGTGACCATCTTGGTCGCGTTGGCGTTTCCGCCCAGTGCGTCGAGAAGTGGGTGGTCGAGGAACCTGGCGGCGCTCACCATCTCGGAAGCGACGTCACTGAGGTTGGCGACGGCAAGCGTCGGCGAGACGGTCGCCCCCTCGATGTGGGCGATGAGCCCGCGAAGTCGATCGAGCGCACCGTTCGGGCGGAACGATCCGTTGTCGTTGGTCAACGCGACGAAGGTCTTCTCGTCAAGAGCCACACCGTGTTGGTAGGCGAGTTCCCGTGAGAGCGCGGGGTTGAGTCGAAGAGCCCCAGTGAGCTGCAACTCGATGTCGTCGCCCCGACGGTGCATCGCAATCGGACGAATGAGCATCGGAGCGGTGTACGAGTCAGGTCCGTTGGTCCACGCGACAGTCCCGACGGCGAGGAAAACGGATTCGATTCCACGAGAAGCCGCAAGTTCAACGTTTTTGTCGTTGATGCGAATCGCTGTGTGTCGGGCACGGTGCAGCGCGACGTCGTCGCGAACGAGGTTGCGCAGGAAGGTCGGGTTGCCTGCGAAAAACCGTGCCAGGCCGCCGGGATGGCCCGTGCTGAGTTCGATTGACGCGTGAGCGGGGAAGTTCAGCAGAGGGTTGGTTCCGCCCAATCCGACGAGTTGCCCACGCCACGATTCCCAGATGGGTTCGGCGATGTTGGTGACCAGGGTTTCAGCCGATCCAGTGGACAGGCCAGCGGGGTCAACGAACCCGTCCGGACGCGGCGCGACGCCGTCAGCCCAGCCGTTTTCCCCCGGTTCCAGCATGCCTTCACGTTATCCCGAGGACCGCCTAAACCCTCGTAACAACCCACCTCGAAGGGGGCCGACCGCATCTAGGGGCGACGCGCTTTCCCGTCTTATTCGACGGGGAACCAGCACTCGGATATAAGAGTGCACCTGCTACAGGTTTACTCGAACCCCGCACCCGGGGCCGTCACTCCTCAAGAGCTACTCTTCCGTTCGAGAACCCGCGAACACCAGGATGCCACTCGAGAAGCTCCTCGGCGAGCTCGCCAGTTGCGAG